>Ga0194133_10003152_pt1 | contig 23905 bp, 21 predicted proteins | sample TA2KigOf40mmetaG_FD_155448 | JGI IMG/M metagenome (GOLD analysis project Ga0194133, IMG submission 155448) | Freshwater microbial communities from Lake Tanganyika, Tanzania - TA2015055 Kigoma Offshore 40m | ecosystem: Environmental > Aquatic > Freshwater > Lake | place: Tanzania: Lake...
CCAGCTCCCGAGGTCATCCAGTGGCCGGCTACGCCATCCGGAGCCGCTCCGCCGGCCACGCCAGCCGTAGCGTCAAGACCAATCATGCACTAAGACTAAAAGCGGACCACTAGATTGGGGCAGGCCATAGCCGCTTGACCCTATCTGCACCTTCTTTGGCGATTAGAACGCGTGTGAAGGGGTTTCTGCCGTCGATTTCATATTCAGCATAGGCATAGTTGAAGACTGCGCTTAGGCAGTTCAGTCGTCGTCGAATTGAAGTTGTCCGCATTCCTCGCTGAAGGAGCGTCTGCACAAAGTTGCGTGCATCCTGCCTGCCATAACCTTCAATTGACATATCGCCAGAGAGTTGGGCCAAGAGTAGGGCGCTGCTGATCGTTGGGTTGTCCTGTATACCTCGGACCTCCACATATTCGGTAGCGATGGTCGTTAGGGTCGCCTGCTTTGTTGTAGTCGCTGCCAGCAGGGTCTTTAGGTCAGGTGAAACCTCAATGTGGTCCTCAGCCCAGATGTCGTTGAGCCTTCTTGTTAGCCGATCAGCTTCCGAAAAATCCCTGATTCTGACCCTGACATGGGGACCAAAAGCATCAACCGCATGACGTGGGACTCGTCTGTTGTAGTACAGGTGACCGTTGATCGTGGTCGTGTAACGTGTGGGTTCAATTGTGTGCATCGCAAGCCCTCAAAAAGCCTAAGCCATTGAGAAATCACGTGAATATTTGTTTGATGGAGCGGGTGAAGGGAATCGAACCCTCGTATTCAGCTTGGGAAGCTGCTGCTCTACCATTGAGCTACACCCGCGACATGGTGGAGGTATGCCAGCCAAGGCCTGGGGTCAAGGGGGAAGGCCGGGTAGAAAAAGGGCGCGAGGCAGAAGGCTGCCCCGCGCCGGGTCTCGTTTCGTCAGCCGATCAGGAGGCCGGCAGCAGCACCGCATCGACCACATGGATCGCGCCATTGGTGCCGACCAGATCAGTGGCAGTCACGGTGGCCATGCCGCCAGCTTCGTCCTTGATCTTGACCATGTCGCCGTCAAGCGTGGCTTCAAGCTTGCAGCCGCCCAGCGTTTCGATGGTGGCGGTGCCGCTGCCATCAGCGATCATCTTGGCAACATCAGCCGCCAGCGCCTGGGCGCCAACAACGTGGCAGGTCAGGATCTTGGTCAATTGATCCTTGGATTCGGGTTTCAAAAGGCCGTCAACGGTGCCGGCGGGCAGCTTGGCAAAGGCGTCATTGGTGGGGGCGAAAACGGTGAAGGGGCCAGCGCCGCTCAGCGTTTCGACCAGACCGGCGGCCTGCACGGCGGCAACCAGCGTGGAATGGTCGGCCGAACCCACGGCGATATCGACAATCGACTTATCAGCCGCCAAAGCGACCGAAGAGGTGGCAAGCAGGGCCAAAGCGGCAACACGAAGCTTCATGAAATTTCTCCTAGCAAGCACCGGGCCTATCCCGATGTCGTGCTGGAGTTACGGCGGCGCGAACGGGCTGGTTCAGCCTGCTCGCGCAGCCGTGATGGGCTGTGATAAGGCGGGCAGCAAACCGGTTTAACCGCGCCGCCGCCGCCGCCCGCCATCGGCCCCGCCCGCGCCTGACCCGGAGGTGTTGAAGCTGACATCGGGCAGGGTCACGATGCGGCCAAGCTCGGGGAAGCCGTCCACCGCGTTCGGAATGGCACTGGCATTGACGAAATGCTCTTGAAAGCGCGGCTCGATGGCGGTCTCGACCTTGTGGATCTCATGCACCGTGGCCTCAATCGCGTTGCGTGCTGCCACATTGCACAAGGCAATCCGCGCGCCAGTGCCGGCGGCGTTGCCTGCCGACACAACCTTGTCCAAGGGGACATCGGGGATCATGCCCAGCACCATGGCGTGCTTTGGGCTGATATGGGCGCCAAAAGCCCCGGCCAGGGTGACCTTCTCGACCTTTTCCACCCCCATTTCGTCCATCAACAGCCGCGCGCCCGCGTAAAGCGCCGCCTTGGCAAGCTGGATGGCGCGGATATCGCCCTGGGTGACCGAAATGCGCGGGCCGCCGGTGGCGCTACCGTCATGCAGAAGATAGGAATGGGTGCGCCCCTCGGCCTCGCAGCGTGGGTTGCCCACCTGATCCGGTCCCCCGATCAGACCGCCCTGATCCACGATCCCGGCCATGCGCATTTCGGCCACAGCCTCGATGATGCCCGACCCGCAGATGCCGGTGATGCCGCTCGCGGCGGTCGCCGCCTCAAAGCCCGGATCGGTTGACCACAGGTCCGAGCCGATGACCTTGAACCGCGGCTCCTTGGTGACAGGGTCAATCTCGACCCGCTCGATCGCGCCGGGGGCGGCGCGCTGGCCGCTGGAAATCTGTGCGCCCTCAAAGGCGGGGCCGGTGGGGCTGGAGCAGGCCAGAACCCGGCTCTTGTTGCCCAGAAGGATTTCGGCATTGGTACCGACATCGACGATCAGCACCATCTCGTCCGATTTGCCCGGCTCTTCCGAAAGCGCCACGGCGGCGGCATCAGCGCCGACATGGCCCGCGATGCAGGGCAGGACATAGACACGGGCGGCATCGTTGATGTTGGTCAGGTCCAGATCGCGGCCATCCAGCGTCAGACTGCCCGAATTTGCCAACGCAAAGGGCGCCTGGCCCAGTTCAACCGGATCAATGCCCAAAAGCAGATGGTGCATGACCGGGTTGCAGACAAAAACCACCTCATAGATCGACTTGACGTCAATCTTGGCTTCATCGGCAATGGCACTGGCCAGCGCATTGATCGCCTCGCGCACGGCGCGCGTCATCTCAACATCGCCGCCGGGGTTCATCATGGCATAGCTCACCCGGCTCATCAGGTCTTCGCCAAAGCGGATCTGCGGATTCATCAGACCTGACGAGGCCAAAACCGACCCATCGCGCAGATCGCACAGATGCGCAGCAACCGTGGTCGAGCCAAGGTCGATGGCAAGGCCATAAAGACCACCCTCGTAAAATCCGGGCTTCACATCGAGGATACGCGGGGCCTGATCATGGTTGCCTTTGTTCAAGACAACAGTGACCTTCCACTCCCCCTTGCGCAGCACGGGCTGCAAGCGACGCAAGACGCCCAGGCTGGCCACCGGCGCCTCGATCCCCCATTGCGCGGCCAATGCCTCCTTCAGACGCTCGAAATCGCCCGAAGGGTTGTGCATGTCAGGCTCGGTCACCTCGACAAAAAGCGCGCGCGTGGCCGGGTCCATCACGATGTCGCGCTGGGTCGCGGATTTGCGGATCACCTGCTTGTGGACCTGGGATTCGGGCGGCACGTCGATCACGACATCGCCCATGACCTTAGCCTGACAGCCCAAGCGGCGGCCCGGCAACATGCCGCGTTTGGATTTGTAGCGCTCTTCCACCGCATTCCAGGGGCTGACCGCGTCCTCTTCCACGGTCACGCCATGCTTGGGAAACTCGCCATAGCCGGGGGTGATCTGGCACTTCGAGCAGATGCCGCGCCCGCCACAGACGGAATCGAGATCGACCCCAAGCTGGCGAGCCGCCTGCAGAATGGGCGTTCCAAGGGCGAACCGGCCCCGTTTGCCCGAAGGGGTGAAAATGACCAATGCATCGTCTGACATCGAAAGCCTCCTGTGCGCCCCCCTTTTCTAGCGGGCAGGTTGGGGGCGGCAAGGCTGGAAAACGTCGCCTTTGTCATTGGTTGCGGCGCAAATGACGAGAAGCGGCGAAAGCCCTTGGCATTCGGCGTTCATCTTGGCCAAGATGAAACGCGAAGAGCGCCGAGCCTGGGGCGAGGCTACGATGAGCGCTGTCAGATCAGGTTGACCCAGGCGCGGGCGATGGCAAGGCCGTGGGCATCCGCCTTGGCGGCATGGCGCGCGGCATGGGTGTCGAAATCTCCGACCCAGCCGGGGCGGTTGGCCTCGAAGGCCTCGGCGAATTCGTGTGCCCAGTCGGCGGCGACGGCGCGGTTGGCCTCGAAGTGGAACTGCGTGGCATAGCCCGCGCGCCCGATACGGAAAGCTTGCACCTGCGCCGTGGGGCTGGTGGCCAAATGCACCGCCCCGGGGGGCAGGGTAAAGGTGTCGGAGTGCCATTGCATGATCGGAAAGCGCGCCGGCAATCGTCCGAGCACCGGATCGTTACGGCCCTGACCCGTCAGCGTCACATCACACCAGCCGTATTCGCCGGCCGTTCCGATATGATTGTCGGCGCCCAGGCCACGGGCAAAGACCTGCGAGCCCAGGCAGATGCCCAGTGTCGCGATTCCCATATCGGCCGATTGCTTCATCAACCGGGCAAGGCGGGGCAGGTAGGGGTGGGTGGCATCCGCGAGCGCGTTCTGTTCGCCGCCAAAAGCCACCAATGCGTCATAGGCCCCCAGATCCGGCAGCGCCTGATCGCGCCAGGGTTTCCAAAGGTCGATCCGTGCGCCCGCTTCATGCAGCGCCACCCCGACCTGTCCGTGATGGGTCACGGCCGTGTTTTCGATGATTGCGACCCGCATCTGCCTGTCCCTCTGTCGTTGCGCGCATCAATGCACCCTGCGCAATCGGCTGCAAGGGGGGCAAAACGCTCTTGCGCTTGCGGCTGACCCGTGCAAAGGGGGGGCGTCAAACGAACACTCCCCAGCCAAACCCCATGGAGGCCCAATTGGAGATTCGCGAGGCGCTTACTTTTGACGACGTCCTGCTGGTTCCGGCTGCATCGAGCGTGCTGCCTTCGGATGCCGATACCTCGACCTTCGTCACAACATCCATCCGGATGAACATCCCGCTTCTGTCGAGCGCGATGGATACGGTCACCGAGGGCCGCATGGCGATTGCCATGGCCCAGGCCGGTGGGATCGGGGTCATTCACCGCAACCTGGACCTGGAGGCTCAGGCGCGCGAGGTGCGGCGCGTCAAGCGGTTTGAATCCGGCGTGGTCTATGCCCCCATCACGCTGACCCCCGATCAGACGCTGGCCGATGCCAAGGCCTTGATGGAACGCTATCAGATCACCGGCTTTCCGGTGGTCGACGGTCAGGGCCGCGTGGTGGGCATCGTCACCAACCGCGACATGCGCTTTGCCTCTGACGACCAGACCCCGGTTTCGGTGATGATGACCTCTGAGAATCTGGCGCTCTTGCGTGAGCCGGTGGACCGGGACGCGGCGATCAGCCTGATGAAGGCGCGGCGGATCGAGAAGCTTCTGGTCACCGATGGGGCGGGCAAGCTGACCGGGCTTTTGACGTTGAAGGACACCGAGAAATCGGTTCTGAACCCGCAGGCCTGCAAGGATGAGATGGGGCGGCTGCGGGTGGCGGCGGCCTCGACTGTGGGCGATGCGGGGTTTGAGCGCAGCCAGGCCCTGATCGACGCTGGCGTTGACATGGTGGTGATCGACACGGCGCATGGCCATTCCGAAGGGGTGGCCCGTGCAGTGGAGCGCATCAAGAAACTGTCGAACAAGGTGCAAGTGGTCGCGGGCAATGTGGCCACGGCCGAGGCGACGCGGGCCTTGATCGGGGCCGGGGCTGATGCGGTCAAGGTCGGTATCGGGCCGGGCTCCATTTGCACGACGCGGATTGTCGCCGGTGTGGGTGTGCCACAGCTGACCGCGATCATGGATGCCGCCCGCGCCGCAGGCGATATTCCGATCATCGCGGATGGTGGCATCAAGTTCTCGGGCGATTTTGCCAAGGCGATTGCCGCCGGGGCCTCTTGCGCCATGGTGGGCAGCGCCATTGCGGGCACCGAGGAATCTCCGGGCGAGCTGATCTTGTATCAGGGCCGCAGCTTCAAGGCCTATCGCGGCATGGGCAGCCTGGGTGCGATGGCGCGCGGAAGCGCCGACCGATATTTCCAGAAGGATGCCGCCTCGGACAAGCTGGTGCCCGAAGGTATCGAGGGGCAAGTGCCCTACAAGGGCACGGTGGCAACCGTTCTACACCAGATGGTCGGGGGGCTGCGCGCCGCCATGGGCTATACCGGCAACCGCACCATTGCCGAGATGCGCGCCAATTGCACATTTGTCCGGATAACCGGGGCCGGGCTGAAGGAAAGCCATGTGCATGACGTGCAGATCACGCGAGAAAGCCCGAATTACCGGATCGGCTGAGGTTCGGCCGCTTTCGTAGACAGACACTCGGGCGGCCCCATCAGGTGCCGCCCTTTGTCATGGCGCATAGCCGAAGGCACCCAGAAAGACGAAAACCGCCGCCTTGAAAAGCGCCCAGAGCAGCGTGGAAAAGATCACGGCCCCGCTGATCATGGTCACAAGGCCCGCGATGATCCACAGCCCGTCCTCTTCCATGAGACCTAGCGAGAAAAAGATGATGCCAAGCGCCGGGATCATGTTGCCAAAGGGGATGGGCAGCACCACCGCACAGGCGAGGATCAGCATCAAGACGCCAATGACCCGCTCCATCCGCCCGCGCGTCAGGACGCCCAGCCTTGGATGCAGGAAGCGTTCGCTGCGCTCTAGCCAGGGCTTGGCCTGATCCAGCACAGCGGCCAGACCGGGCCGCGAAAAACTGCGGTTGGCAATGAACCCCGGCAGCCAGGGCTTCTGGCCAAGGCTGAGTTGCAGCGCCAGATACACAAGCGGCATGCCGGTTATAGCAGAGGTCCCGGGAATGGCGGGCAGCACATTGGGCAGGGCAAACAGCACCAGAAGCGTGGTATGGGCCCGGCCTTCCAGCCGGGTCACGATATCGCCAATGCTGATGCGCTCCTGCGTGCCTTCGGCAAGGCGCGGCAGAAGCTGAGAGAGACGGTCGCCTTCGGTCTTGTATGTCATGCGCCAAGACATGGCGTGTTGCGTGACGATTTTCCAGTGCCCGCGTTGCGGCAAAAGCGCAAGCTGGCTATGGAGGGGGAAAAAGGAGGCGTCATGGCGCTGGCAGTCATCACAGGGGTCGGGGCGGCGGGCGGCATCGGCATGGCCTGCGCCCGGGCCTTGGGGCAGGCGGGCTTTGATCTTGCCATTACCGCGACCACGGGCCGCATCGAGGCGCGGCGGGCCGAATTGCTGGCCGAGGGCTATCGGGTGATGTCGTTTCAAGGCGATCTGACCGACCCGGCCACAGTTGGCCGGCTTTATGGCGCCACCGGCCCGGCGGCGGTTCTGGTCAACAATGCTGGCATGGGCTCGGTTCTGGCACCAGCGGCGCAGATCGCCTTTCTTGACATGACGCCCGAGGATTGGCGGCGGCAGATGGACACCACGCTGACCACCGCCGTTCTTGTCACAAGGGCCTATCTTCCGGCCATGGTGGCGGCAGGCGATGGGCGGGTGATCATGATGGCCTCGGTCACCGGGCCGATGGTGTCGAACCCGGGCGAGGCGGCCTATTCGGCGGCAAAGGCCGCGATGGTGGGGCTGACCCATGCCCTTGCGCTCGAGGTTGCGGCGCGGGGCGTGACGGTGAATGCAGTGGCGCCGGGATGGATCGCGACCGAGGCCTCGACCGGGGAAGAGCTGCGGGCCGCTGTCGCCACACCGCCCGGCCGGGCCGGAACGCCTGCCGAAGTGGCCGCCTGTGTCGCCTTTCTCGCCTCGCCCGGGGCCTCCTATGTCAATGGCGCGACGCTGGTGGTCGATGGCGGCAACATCCTGCAAGAGCGCAAGGCATGACCCCCGCCGCCCGCCTTTCCGCTGCCATTTCGATCCTCGACCGTATCCTGGGGGGGGAGCCGGCCGAGCAGGCGCTGACCAATTGGGGCCGGGCCAGCCGCTTTGCCGGCTCGGGTGACCGGCATGCGGTGCGCGATCTGGTCTTTGATGCGCTGCGCTGCAAACGATCATACGCGGCCCTTGGCGGGGCGCTCACGGGGCGGGGCCTGATCTTGGGGGGGCAGCGTGCCGCCGGTGCCGATCTGGCGGCGCTTTTCACCGGACAGGCGCATGCCCCAGCCCCGGTTGGCCCCGATGAAGCGGGGCGGCCACCCCTGGCCGGGGCCGAGGCGCTGGATATTCCAGATTGGCTTTATGATCATTTTTTCAAGTCTTTGGGCGATGAATGTCATGCAACGCTTGAAGCGATGCGTTGCCGCGCGCCGGTGTTTCTGCGGGTCAATGCGGCCAAGATCAGCCGCGCGGCGGCGCAGGCGGCCCTTGCGCGCGAGGGCATTGGCACGCAAGATGTTCATGGCTTGAAGCATGGCCTTGAAGTCACGGAAAACGCGCGAAAAATCCATCAGTCGGCGGCATATGCCGAGGGTCTCGTCGAATTGCAGCATGCCTCGTCGCAAGGGGTGATTGAGGCTTTGCCCCTGCGTGATGGTTTGCGGGTGCTGGATCTGTGTGCCGGTGGCGGGGGCAAGACACTGGCGATGGCGGCGCAAGCACGGATGGAGCTTTGGGCGCATGACGCCGATCCGGGCCGGATGAGTGACTTGCCGGCTCGGGCGGCGCGGGCTGGCGCGCAGGTGACAATTTCGAAAACACCCGAAGAAACAGCGCCATATGATCTTGTCCTGACAGACGTTCCCTGTTCCGGTTCGGGCAGCTGGCGACGGGATCCGATGGGAAAATGGGCGCTGACGGCCGATCGCCTGGGCAGCTTGTGCGCGCTTCAGGCCAAAATCCTGACACGAGCGGCGACCATGCTTGCGCCTTCGGGTATTCTTGCTTATGCGACCTGCTCGATGCTGCGGGCCGAGAATGAGGACCGCATCAGCGCGTTTCTGAATGAAAATCCCGGATTTTCATGCCAGTTGCAGCGCCGGTTTTCGCCCTTGCAAGGCGGCGATGGTTTCTTTCTTGCCATCCTGAGGCGCGCGCCTTGAGTGTGGTGCAACCTTGAAGAGAATTTTCATGACTTTTCGCGCCATGATTTGCATTATCGTTCCGGCGCATCCTTTCATCTTAAACCTCGGTTAACCATTGCTGGTCCTAGTGAAGGAAGGTGCGCGGTGGATGCACAGCGCAACCTGCACGAAGGAGAGGGCCTTGGCAGGCAAACCGGTAAGCGATCTTGCGGGAATCTTTGCCGACCGGCGCGGCGGGCCGTATGGCGCGCTGTTGCTTTTGGTGCTGTCAGTCAGCGCGCTTGCGGTTGCGACCTTTGCCAGTGATGACAGGCTGCGCGCGGCCGCCGTGATCATTGGCCTGACCTTTGTCGCGCTGGTGTTTCTGGGGCGGGGTCTTGTGGGCCTGAAGGCGCTGGATCAGCGACGGCTCGACCGTCGCCTTGCCCAGATGACGGGGCAGGACGCGACCCCCAGCTTTACCACCGATTCGCTCGGTCAGATCCGCTTTCAGAACGCCGCCGCTCAGGCGCGCTTTGGTGGGGTGCAGGGCGAAACCCTGGTCTCGGTTCTGGGAGAGGCTTTTGCCGCCTCCTCGGCCGTGCTTTACCGGCTACAGGCGCGCGCCGCCCATGCCGGTGCGGCGCGCGAAGATGTGGTCAGCCGCCGCGGCCATACCCGCCTGTCTTTGCATCGGCTGGTGGATGACCGCTTCCTTTGGCGGCTTGAGGAATTCGCGGATCGCAGCGCGCTGGGGCGTGGGGCCGAAACGCTCAGCCTGCCGATGTTGACGGCGAACAAGGCGGGGGTGGTGCTGTTTACCAATGAAGCGATGCGGCGGCTTCTGGGCGGGCGGCCAAAGCGGCTGGATCGGGTCTTTTCCAGCCAACCGCTGCGCTCGGGCGAAGAGGTGGAGGTGAATGGTGTCGAAGGTCCCTTGCGCGCCATTCTGGCCGAGGTTGAGGGGCTTGCGGAACGGCGCGAGATTTTCCTGTTGCCGTTGCCAGCCTCTGCGCCGACACCGCAGGTGCAGGCCGATTTCGAACATGTGCCGGTCCCTTTGCTGAAATTCGCCCCCGACGGTGCCTTGCGCGCGGCCAATGCGGCTGCCCGCGACCAGTTACATCTTGAAGCGGGGGCAAGCCCGGCCTTTCATGACCTGTTCGACGGTCTCGGGCGGCCGGTGGGGGATTGGCTGGGCGATGTGGTGGCCGAACGCAAACCCGGCGGGGCCGAGGTTCTGACGGCACGGCAACTTGGCAGCGAAGTGTTTGTGCAGGTCACCTTGCGCCGCATCGTCGAGGGAGGCCGGCCGGGGGTGCTGGCGATCTTGCAGGATGCAACCGCTCTCAAGACGCTTGAGGCGCAGTTCGTGCAAAGCCAGAAGATGCAGGCCATCGGCCAGCTCGCCGGCGGTATCGCCCATGATTTCAACAATCTGCTGACTGCGATTTCGGGTCATTGCGACCTTTTGCTGTTGCGCCACAAGGCCGAAGATCCGGCCTATCCCGACCTGATCCAGATCCACCAGAACGCCAACCGCGCCGCTGCCCTGGTCGGCCAGCTTCTGGCCTATTCGCGCAAACAGACACTCAAGCCTGAACGCCTGGACCTGGAAGATCTTTTGTCGGATCTGACCCATCACTTGAACCGTCTGGTGGGAGAACGGATCCGTCTGCGCCTGTCTCATGGGTCTGGGCTGCAGACCATCCGCGCCGACCGGCGCAAGCTGGAACAGGTGGTGATGAACCTTGTTGTCAATGCGCGCGATGCCATGCCCGAAGGTGGCACCATTCACATCGAAACCGAAGCCTTGTGCCTGCGCGATGACATGCGGCGCGACCGTGCGCTGGTGCCTGCGGGCGATTATGCGCTGATCCGGGTGCGCGACACCGGCTGCGGCATCGCGCCGGACCGGCTGGAAAAGATCTTTGAGCCGTTCTTCACCACCAAGAAAACCGGTGAGGGCACCGGGCTTGGCCTGTCCACGGCCTATGGCATTGTCAAGCAGTCGGGGGGCTTCATTTTTGTGGATTCGACTGAAGGCGAAGGGTCGGTCTTTCAGCTTTGCTTCCCCATCTACAAGCCCCTTGCCGGCGAGGAACCATTGCCCAAGGCCGAAACCAAGGCCAATCTCCTGATGCGTCCCGGAGAGGGCGTGGTGCTTTTGGTTGAGGATGAGGCGCCGTTGCGCGCCTTTGCCAGCCGGGCCTTGCGGATGCGCGGCTATACCGTGCTTGAGGCGGAAAATGCCGAAGAGGCGCTGCGCATGCTCGAAGACCCTCGGCTGGAGGTGGATATCTTCGTGACCGATGTGGTGATGCCGGGCATGGCCGGGCCGTCCTGGGTGAAGCTGGCGCTTGAGCAGCGGCCGGATGTCAAGGTGATCTTTGTTTTGGGCTATGCCGAGGATGCCTTGGCCGAAATGCAGTCACGCATCCCCAATTCGGTCTTTCTGCCCAAGCCCTTTTTGCTGTCGGATCTGGCGGCCAGAGTGCAAGGTCAGCTTTTGCATTGACGCGCTGATACCCTGGCGCAGTTTGACCTGCCGTCGAAGATGCCGGTCAGCCCCGGCCGAGACCGTCGTAAAGCGCGAAATCTTCGGCGCAGACCTGCTGAAGCGGCGCCTCTGTCGTTGTCGTGAGGCTGGTATTGGCCAATGGAGAGACATTGAGCCGGGGCAAGAGGATCTCGCAGCCCAGCCGGTCCTCAAGAAATTCTAGAAACCCGCTCAGATCTTCATAGCGAAACAGCTGGTCCACCCGGGCTGGGCCATTTCGGCCCAGAAAATCGGCCTGCGATCCGACATCGGCAAAGCTCGGCCTTTTGCCCGGGGCGCGGTAGGCCTGCACAAAATCGTCAAAGCTCATCCCGCGGGTTGACATGCCGGGTTCGACATCGTCGCGCTGGCCGTCACGATACCAGCTGCCCAGCCAATCGCGGGGATGCCGCATCAGGGCTGCGACCTCAAAGCGGTTCCCGGCCGCCGCAGTCAGATAGGGCTGCCAGAAGGCGCCAAATCGTTCGGCATCAGTGTGCTTGAGCGTCTTTGGCCGCTGGATCACCACCGCCGCAAGCCCGCCAAGCGCCGCCGCCATCGCGGTAGAGGCGGTTTTCGGAGTGGCCAGAATCGCCAGCCGTTCTTGCCAGTACACCATCATGATCCAAAAGCTTTCCCGTCTTGGCCCCGCCGCGCGCCGCCGTCGCAAAGACCCGTGTTGCAAAAACTTGCCCCGCCGGGCCCGCGCTAACTATTCCTTAATCCTGTTGAGGAAAAGCTGGTCCGGAAGATTTTGATTGAAATGTTCCCCTTTTGTATTCATATGTTGAAAACAAAGCGGGAACATGCGGGCAATTGCCGCCGACGTGCGGCCATGTGATAAGGAGAAGGACAATGGTTGCAGTGGCAAACCTCCTCGAGTTGAACGGGAAGCAGGGTATGGAAGGCAAGGGCATGGACGGCAAGGGCACGGACAAGGCGAAAGCGTTGGAAAGCGCGCTGGCGCAGATTGAGCGGCAGTTCGGCAAGGGCTCGATCATGAAGCTGGGCCAGGACAATGCCGTGATGGATATCGAGGCCACCTCGACCGGCTCTCTCGGCCTTGACATCGCGCTGGGGATCGGTGGCTTGCCGCAGGGCCGGATCATTGAAATTTACGGGCCGGAAAGCTCGGGCAAGACCACGCTGACGCTGCATGTCGTGGCCGAAAGCCAGAAGAAGGGCGGGGTCTGCGCCTTTGTCGACGCCGAGCATGCGCTCGATCCGCAATATGCCAAGAAACTGGGCGTTAATCTGGATGAGCTTCTCATCAGCCAGCCCGACACGGGCGAACAGGCGCTGGAAATCGTCGACACGCTGGTGCGGTCGGGCGCGGTCAATCTGATCGTGGTCGATTCGGTCGCCGCACTGGTGCCGAAGTCGGAAATCGAAGGCGATATGGGCGACATGCAGATGGGCAGCCAGGCCCGCCTGATGAGCCAGGCAATGCGCAAGCTGACGGCGTCGATCGGGCGCAGCAATTGCATGGTGATTTTCATCAACCAGATCCGCATGAAGATCGGCGTGATGTTTGGCAGCCCCGAAACCACGACGGGCGGCAATGCGTTGAAGTTCTATGCCTCGGTGCGCCTGGACATCCGCCGCACCGGCGCGATCAAGGACCGCGACGAGGTGATCGGCAACTCGACCCGGGTGAAGGTGGTGAAGAACAAGGTCTCGCCGCCCTTCAAGGAGGTGGAATTCGACATCATGTATGGCGAAGGCATCTCAAAGGTCGGGGAACTGGTGGATATCGGTGTCAAGGCCGGTGTCGTTGAAAAATCCGGCAGCTGGTATTCCTACAAGGATGAACGCATCGGGCAGGGGCGTGAGAATGCCAAGATCTTCCTCAAGCAGAACCCCGGCGTCGCCGCCGAGATCGAGGACAAGATCCGCGCGGCAAACGGGCTTGATTTTACCATGACCGACAAGGATGACGCGCTGGACGACTAGGCCCGTCCGACGACCAGAATTTGAACAAGATATCAAAGGCCGGGCCGCGTAGCCCGGCCTTTGTGCTGCGAATGCAAATGCCCGTGGACAGGGCGGGCAGGCAGGGCTAAACGGAGGCGGAACCGCAATCCCAGAGGGGCTATCATGGCGTCCTTGAACGACATCCGCTCGACCTATACCGATTTCTTCGTGCGAAACGGCCACCGGCATGTGGAAAGCAGCCCCCTGGTGCCGCGCAATGACCCGACGCTGATGTTCACGAATTCGGGGATGGTGCAGTTCAAGAACTGCTTCACCGGAGTGGAGACGCGGGATTACAAGCGCGCCACGACGGCGCAGAAATGCGTGCGCGCGGGCGGCAAGCATAACGATCTGGACAATGTCGGCTATACCGCGCGGCACCATACCTTCTTTGAAATGCTGGGGAATTTTTCGTTCGGCGACTATTTCAAGGAACAGGCCATCGCTTTTGCTTGGGAGCTTTTGACCAAGGATTTCGGCCTGCCGAAGGAAAAGCTGTCGGTCACGATTTACCATACCGATGACGAGGCGGCGGTGTATTGGAAAAAGATCTCGGGCCTGCCGGAAGAACGGATCATCCGTATCGCCAGCGACGACAACTTCTGGCGCATGGGGCCGACCGGGCCCTGTGGCCCCTGCACCGAGATTTTCTATGACCACGGGCCCTCGATCTGGGGCGGCCCGCCGGGCTCGGCCGAACAGGACGGCGACCGGTTCATCGAGATCTGGAACAACGTCTTCATGCAGAACGAACAGTTCGCCGATGGGCGGCTGGTGCCCTTGGAGATGCAGTCGATCGACACCGGCATGGGGCTGGAACGGATCGGCGCGCTCTTGCAGGGCAAGCACGACAACTATGACACCGATCTGATGCGCAGCCTGATCCAAGCCTCCGCTCACGCGACGAATTCGGACCCTGATGGCAAGGGCAAGACCAGCCACCGGGTGATCGCGGACCACCTGCGTTCGGTCTCGTTCCTGATTGCCGATGGTGTGACGCCCTCGAACGAGGGGCGCGGCTATGTGCTGCGCCGCATCATGCGGCGGGCGATGCGCCATGCCCATATGCTGGGCGCGCAGGATCCGGTAATGCACAAGCTGGTTGTTGCATTGGTGCGGCAGATGGGCGGGGCTTACCCGGAACTGGCACGCGCCCAGAACCTCATCGAAGAGACGCTGAAACTGGAAGAGACCCGGTTCAAGACCACGCTGGACCGTGGGCTTCGGCTTTTGAACGATGAGCTGGACCGTCTGGCCGATGGGGCCGATCTGCCGGGGCAGGTGGCCTTCAAGCTTTATGACACCTATGGCTTCCCGCTGGATCTGACGCAGGACGTCTTGCGCGAAAAGGCGCGGGCGGTGGACGTGCAGGGCTTTGACGCCGCGATGGAAGAGCAGAAGGCCAAGGCGCGGGCGTCCTGGTCGGGCGCGGGCGGCACGGCGGATGCGAAGGTCTGGTTCGAGATTGCTGAGGCCCATGGCACGACCGAATTCCTTGGCTATGAGCTGGATACAGCGGAAGGCCAGATCAACGCTTTGGTCCGCGACGGGGCCGAGGTCGGCTCGGCCGAGGGTGGTACGGCCGTACAAATCGTGGTGAACCAGACCCCGTTCTACGCCGAAAGCGGCGGTCAGGTGGGCGATCAGGGGTTCATTCGCACCCAGACCGGGATGGCAGAGATCACCGATACCCGCAAGACAGCGGGTGTCTTTATCCATGTCGCGACCGTGACTGACGGCACCATCCTGCGCGGCCAACCGGCCAAGCTGGAGCTCAGCCATACCCGTCGCGCCCAGATCCGCGCCAACCATTCAGCGACGCACCTTCTGCACGAGGCGCTGCGCCGCGCGCTTGGCGATCATGTGGCGCAGAAGGGGTCATTGAATGCCCCCGACCGGCTGCGCTTTGACTTCTCGCACAGCACGGGCATGACAGCGGCGGAACTTGCGCAGGTCGAAGCCGAGGTGAACGCTTTCATCCGCCAGAACAGCCCGGTTGAGACCCGCATCATGACGCCGGACGATGCGCGCGCCTTGGGCGCTCAGGCGCTCTTTGGCGAGAAATACGGCGACGAAGTGCGTGTCGTCTCGATGGGCGTGCAGGACGGCTCGGGCAAGGGGGCCGATGGCAACACCTATAGCCTTGAACTCTGCGGCGGCACTCATGTGCGGCGCACGGGCGACATCGGGGCCTTTGTGGCGCTGGGGGAAAGCGCGTCGTCTGCCGGCGTGCGCCGGTTCGAGGCGCTGACGGGGCAGGCGGCGGTTGACCATCTGAAGGCGCAAGAGGCGAAGCTTCTGGATGCGGCCGCGGTTCTGAAGGCGGCTCCGGCGGAATTGGCTGACCGGCTGAAGGCACTGATGGAGGAACGCAAGGCGCTGCAGAACGAGGTTGCAGCCTTGCGGCGCGAGCTGGCGATGGGTGGCAAGTCAGGTGGGCCAGAAGTAAAGGAAATCAACGGGGTAAAGCTGATTGCTCAGGTGCTATCGGGGGTTTCCGGCAAGGATCTGCCCAGCCTGATTGACGAGATGAAAGCCAAGATCGGCTCGGGCGCGGTGGTGCTGATTGCCGATACCGGTGTGAAACCGGCGGTGGCGGCGGGGGTGACGTCGGATATGACCGATCGGATTTCAGCGGTGACGCTGGCCAAGGCCGCGGTCGAGGCGCTGGGGGGCAAGGGCGGTGGCGGGCGTCCGGACATGGCGCAAGGCGGCGGGTCTGATATCGCGCTTGCAGATGCGGCCTTGAAGGCGGTCGAAGCCGCCGTGAACTCAATGGCGGGGGTGTAACATGCCGACTGCTCTCTGGATTGCCCATGTGCAGGTGACCGACGCCGAGGCCTATGGCAAATACGCCGCCCTCGCCGGCCCGGCAATCGCCGCGCATGGCGGATACTTCCTTGCCCGCGGCGGCCGCTATGTGCAGCTGGAAGGCAATGATCGACCGCGCAACGTGGTTGCGCGGTTTCCGTCGCTGGAAAAGGCGGTGGAGTGCTATCACTCTGACGCCTATCAGGCCGCGTTGTCCCATGCGCGCGGCGCCTCGGTCCGCGATCTTATGGTGGTGGAAGAGGCGGAATGACCAAATTGCGCGGATTTTCTCCGCGCAAAGCGTTGTTTTCATGGTAGTGTAAGAGAAAACACCATGAGGCAGGCATGTTTACGATGAAAGAGCAGCACTGATGTGCCGCTGTGCCGCATATGCGGGCGCGCCGTTCTTCCTTGAAGAGATCATCAGCCGCCCCGGTCATTCGTTGATCCACCAAGGCCATTGTGCCACCCAGTGTAATTCGGCGATCAATGCCGATGGCTTTGGCGTCGCCTGGTAAGCTGATCGGGCTGAGCCGGGGCTTTATCGCGATGTCATGCCGGCCTGGTATGACCCGAACCTGCGCAGCCTGACGGCGCAGGCGAATTCGGGCCTGTTTCTGGCCCATGTGCGGGCCTCGACCGGCACGGCGACCAGTCGCAACAATTGCCATCCCTTCGTGCATGGCCAATGGTCATTCATGCACAACGGTCAGGCGGGGGGCTATGACCAGTTCCGACGCGACGCCGACATGATGATCCCCGAAGGGCTTTATGGGGCGCGCAAGGGCGCGACGGACAGCGAGGCGATTTTCCTTGTCGCGCTAGCCGAGGGGATTGATGGCGAACCGCGCGGCGCCTTGGAGCGCGCCCCGGCTCGCTTCATCCGCCTTGCCCGGCAGAAGGGCGCGCTGCCGCACCTGCGGATGACCGCGGCCCTGTCGGATGGGCATCGGCTTTATGCGGTGCGCTATGCGACGGACGAAAACGCGCCCTCGCTTTACTATCGCTGGTCGGCCACGCGGGGCGGCATGGCCGTGGTGTCCGAACCTTTGGAGGCCGAGGAGGGCGGCTGGATCGAAGTTCCTACTGCGAGTTTCTGCACCTTTGAGGGCGAGACTGTGAAGGTTGAGGAATTCATGCCCTGCCGGTTGGCGGCTGCGGCATAAGGCGGGAGCCGGGGTGAACCCCGACCTACCATCGTGCCCCGTAGGCCGGGCTTCAGACTGGCATCACCAGAGACATTAAAAAACCGCCCCAAAGGGCGGTTTTATTTTGTAAATCAGGAATTTCGGCTAAGGCGTTTCCGCTCATGCGGATCAAGGATGCGCTTGCGCAGGCGGATGATCTTGGGCGTAACCTCGACCAGTTCATCATCGTCGATATAGGCAATCGCCTCTTCAAGGCTCATCCGGATATGGGGCGTCAGGCGCACGGCCTCGTCGGTGCCGCTGGCGCGGACGTTGGTCAGCTTCTTGCCCTTGAGCGGGTTCACCTCAAGATCATTGTCGCGGCTATGCTCGCCAATGATCATGCCTTCATAGACGTTTTCCTGCGGGCCGATGAACATGCGGCCCCGATCTTCAAGGTTCCATAGCGCATAGGCCACCGAGACCCCGTTTTCCATCGAGATCAGCACACCCTGACGACGGCCCTGGATCGGGCCCTTGTGCGGGGTCCAGCCGTGGAAGATGCGGTTCAACACGCCGGTGCCACGGGTGTCGGTCAGGAACTGACCGTGATACCCGATCAGCCCGCGCGAGGGGACATGGGCGATGATGCGGGTCTTGCCCACACCGGCAGGCTTCATCTCGACCAGATCGCCCTTGCGCTCGCCCGTCAGCTTGTCGATCACGGCGCCGGAGTATTCGTCATCGACATCAACGATGACCTCTTCCACCGGCTCCATCCGCACGCCGTCTTCTTCCTTGAAGATCACGCGGGGGCGGCTGATCGACAGCTCAAAGCCTTCGCGCCGCATGTTTTCGATCAAGACGCCCATCTGGAGTTCGCCCCGGCCCGAAACCTCGAACGCCTCGCCGCCGGGGGTGTCGGCGATCTTGATCGCCACGTTCACCTCGGCCTCTTTGTGCAGCCTGTCGCGGATGACGCGGCTTTGCACCTTGGTGCCGTCACGGCCCGCCAAGGGGCTGTCATTGATCCCGAAGGTGACGGTAATCGTCGGCGGATCAATGGGTTGGGCTGGAATGGCGGTATCGACATCCAGCGCGCAAAGCGTGTCGGCCACGGTGGCCTTGGACATCCCGGCAATGGTCACGATATCGCCCGCCTGAGCGGTCTCGATCGGCTGTTGCGACAGGCCGCGGAAGGCAAGGATCTTGGTGACGCGGAATTGCTCGATCCGTTCGCCCGTGCGCGAAAGCGCCTTGAGTTGTTCGCCCACCTTGAGCGTGCCGGCTTCCACCCGGCCCGTCAGGATGCGGCCGATGAAAGGGTCGGCCGAAAGCGTGGTGGCCAGCATCCGGAAGGGTTCGGACGCTTGTGCAATCTGCTTGGGGGCGGGCACATGCCGCACAATCAGATCGAAAAGCGCGGTCAGGTCCTTGCGCGGCCCGTCCAGTTCCAGATCGGCCCAGCCCGAGCGGCCCGAGGCATAGACATGTGGGAAATCCAGCTGCTCGTCACTGGCGCCGAGATTGGCGAAAAGATCGAAAACTTCGTTCAGCGCCCGGTCGGGTTCGGCGTCGGGCTTGTCGACCTTGTTCAGCACTACAATCGGGCGAAGGCCAAGCGCCAGCGCCTTGGAGGTCACGAATTTGGTCTGCGGCATCGGGCCTTCGGCGGCATCGACCAGAAGGCAGACCCCGTCCACCATGTTCAGGATCCGCTCCACCTCGCCGCCGAAATCGGCGTGGCCGGGGGTGTCGACGATGTTGATGCGCACGCCGTTGTGTTCGACGCTGGTGCATTTGGCCAGAATGGTGATGCCGCGTTCGCGTTCGATGTCATTGCTGTCCATCGCGCGTTCGGTGACGGCCTGATTGTCGCGGAAGGAACCGGACTGTTTGAGCAGTTCGTCCACCAGGGTGGTCTTGCCATGGTCGACGTGCGCGATGATGGCGATGTTGCGAAGCTCCATCGGGAGGGATCTCTTTCTTTGCAGGTTTGGCGCGGGCCTTACAGGAGGCAGGCCGGAAAGGCCAGAGGAACCTTGTCCGCTGGACCATCCGCAGGCTCAGGTGATGCGCGCGGGCTTAGCCGGTCAGGACGCGGCTGGCCAAAAAGGCAGAAAACATGCCAAGCCAGACCGCGCCGCCGCGATTGACCAACGGCCGGAAACGTCCGGCGATCTGCGCCCCAAGCCAGAGCCAACCGAGGGCGACCAGCACGACAAGCCCGGTAAAGAGGTACAGCCCGAGAAGCAGGCCAGGGCCTGCCGGGATCAGGATCAACCCGAATATCAGGGCCTTTGGATTGAGAAGCGTCGTCAGCCCGACATCCAGCGGCGTGATCTCTGCCCGCGCCGCCCCTTCGGCCGCAGCCTTGGCAGCCTGCCGCCACAGGCGCAGCGCCAGCACAGCCACCCAGATGGCCGCTGCCAGTGTCAGGCCAAAGCGCAGGGTCGGTGTGGTTGCCAGCCATTGCTGGCCCCAGATGGACAGCGGAACCACGGTGGCCAAATAGACGGCAAGCTCGGCCAGGGGCAGCAGCATCGGTCGCCGAACGGCTTGTGCGCCTGCAACCGCCAAAAGCGTGTTGGTCGGGCCGGGTGTGGCCAGAAGGGCAAAGAGCGCAAATCCAAGTTCGACGAAGGTCATGAGCTTATTGTGGCGCGATGGGTGCCGTGATTCCATGACATGGATCAAGTCCCTTGGCTAGCAGCGGAGCTCTCTGCCGCTGCGACAGAGGGCCCGCGCCAGGGTGCCTCGGCTGCGGGCGGTTGCGTTCAGGGGGGGACGGGGGTATTGCTGCCAAGATTGGCATGTCAGGGGGAAAACGACCTTGCGCGATCTGAAATTGCCCGACCAGCGTCACCCCGAAAAGGCGCATCGCCCCGATCAGGAGCAGCCGAAAAAACCCTCGTGGATTCGGGTCAAGGCCCCGACCTCCGAGGGCTACAAGCAGACGCGCGAGATCCTGAAATCGAAAAAACTGGTGACGGTCTGCGAAGAGGCGGGCTGTCCCAATGTCGGTGAGTGCTGGAGCCAGGGCCACGCCACCATGATGATCATGGGCGAGATCTGCACCCGGGGCTGCACCTTCTGCAATGTGGCGACCGGACGGCCGCAGGCTTTGGACGCTTTCGAGCCGGGCAAGGTGGCCCATGCTGTGGCCGAACTGGGGTTGAACCATGTGGTCATCACCTCGGTCGACCGCGACGATCTGGACGATGGCGGGGCCGAACATTTCGCCCAGACCATCCGCGCGATCCGCCATCGCTCGCCCGGAACGACGATTGAAATCCTGACGCCGGATTTTCTGAAATGCCCGCCGTCTGCCCTTGAAAAAGTGGTCGAGGCGCGCCCCGATGTGTTCAACCACAATCTGGAAACCGTGCCGGGGCTTTATCTGGAAGTGCGCCCGGGCGCGCGGTATTTCCATTCGCTGCGGCTGTTGCAGCGTGTGAAAGAGCTGGATCCGGCGATGTTCACCAAATCGGGCATCATGGTGGGCCTGGGGGAAACCCGCGCCGGCGTGTTGCAGGTGATGGATGACATGCGCGCCGCCGATGTCGATTTCCTGACCATCGGGCAATATCTGCAACCGACGCCGAAACATCATCGGGTTGACCGCTTTGTCACGCCGAATGAGTTCAAAAGCTATGAAGAGGCCGCCTATGGCAAGGGCTTCCTCATGGTCTCGGCCACGCCCTTGACGCGGTCAAGCTATCATGCGGGCGATGATTTCGCCCGGCTGCGCGCGGCGCGGATGGAGAAGCTTGGGCGCGGGTAACCACGTTCGGGTCGAAGGTCCTTTGCGCAGGTTCGGCGAACGTGTTTTCAGATCCATTCGGTGATCGGGTCACGGTTGCAAATCACGACAAGCGGGTTGCGGCTGGCAACCGGATCAAACCCGCGCGCTTATGGCACTGAGACTTGGCCGCTTCTGGTCAACCCTTGGCAAACTCCTCTCTGCCAGCGGCGTCGCTCACTCTACCGGGGGCAGCGCCTGAAGGTATGCAACCACGGCGCGGACATCCGTTTCGGGAAGTTTGGACATGTTGTCAACGACATGCGCCATGTGGCCACCGACGCTATCATATTCGGGGGTAAAGCCGGTGGTCAGGTAGGTATAGATCTCGCCCGCGCTCCAGCCCAGCTTGGCCGGGGTGATGTTCGGCACCCGGCCCTGGCCGTCCGGGGTTGGCGCCCCGGCCATCCAGCGGCTGTGGTCCAGCCCGCCAAGCGCGTTGCGCGGTGTGTGACATTCGGCGCAATGGGCCAAGGCTTCGACAATATATCGCCCGCGTTCGATTTCGGGCATGGCGGGGTCTGTCATGTGCCAGTCCAGGCTGTGAAACATCAGCTTCCAACCGCCGATCAGCCGCCGGATGTTGAAGGGAAAGCCGATGTCATGGGGCTGGGAAGGGCTGGCCGAGGGCGGTAGCCCTTGCAGGTAGGCCCAGAGATCGGCCACATCCTGGCCCGTCATCTTGTCATAGGCGGTATAGGGCAGGGCAGGGAAGTAATGCCTGCCGTCCGGTCTGATCCCTTCGCGGAGCGCGCAAGAGAACTCTTCAAGGCTCCAGCCGCCAAGACCATGCACCGGATCGGGCGAAATGTTCGGGGCAATGAAACTGCCGAATTCGGTGGCAAAACGCATTCCCCCGGCCAGAACGAGTTGCGCCTCGCCCTCGGCCCCGGGTGCCATGTGGCACGTGGCACAGCCCGCCGCCGCAAAGACCAGCGCGCCGCGTTCAGGGTCGGCGGTCAGCCCGGCCAGATCATCGGGTAGTAAATGCCTTGGCTGGGTGGCCAGTAGAAAGGCGGCAAAGCCCAGAAGGGCAAGACCGGATGCCATGAACAGGGCGCGACGGGGCATGAAAATTCCTATGACCAACCAGATAACCGGCCTGAAAACCGCGACTTCGGGTCGATCATACATCACGGCGGGCCAGAGATAACCTGTTCTTTCAGATAGGCCCGGCGATCAGGGCTTTGCCGGTCGGTTGACGGTCAGCGCTTCGGGCCAGCCCCAGACAAGTTCGATCCCCCAAAGTGCAAGGCACAAGGGTACAACGCTCAGCACCAGCTTGACCCGCGCCGGAGAGGGCGGCCGGCGCGCCCATTTGGCCATGCGCAAAAGCCAGGTCAGATTCATGCCACGCCTTCAGGTTTCGTCGGTGAAACGGACCTTGCCGATGAAGGGCAGGTTTCGGTTTCGCTGCGCAAAATCAATGCCGTAGCCCACAACAAACTCATCGGGGATTTCAAAGCCGGTCCAGGTCGCCTTGATGTCCACCTCGCGGCGCGAGGGTTTGTCGAGAAGGGCGCAAACCTCAAGCCGCCGCGGTTCGCGGCTTAGAAGCAGGCGCTTGACGTGGGACAGCGTAAAGCCGGTGTCGACGATGTCTTCGACCACCAGCACATCCTGCCCCGCGATCTCGCCGCGCAGGTCTTTCAGGATGCGGACCTCGCGCGAGGAATGCATTGCGTCGCCGTAGGAGGAGGCTTCCAGAAAATCCACCTGCACAGGCAGGTCAATCTCACGCACCAGATCGGCGATGAAAACGAAAGACCCGCGCAACAGACCCACCACCACCAGCTTGTCGCAATCCTTGTAATGGGCGGTGATTTCGGCGGCCAGAGCCTCGACCCGGGCGGCAATCGCCTTGGCCGAAATCATCTGGTCGATCACATAGGGATGGTGTGGCATGGGGCCCTCTTGATTTTGCCCCCCTTCCTAGCCCAAAAGCCAAGGCAAAGTCACCACCGCGCGCGATGGCGCGTCACAGAAAGCCGCCGATGCCCCGCCACAGCGAAACCAAGGTCTTGCCCTATACGGCCGCGCAGATGTTCGATCTGGTGGCCGATGTGGCGCGTTATCCCGAATTCCTGCCCTGGACTTCGGCGGCGCGGATCCGCTCGACCCTGCCTGTCGCGGGGGGCGAGGAGATGCTGGCGGATCTGGTCATCAGCTTCAAGGTGTTCCGTGAAAGGTTCGGCAGCCGGGTGACGCTTTTGCGCGACGAACGGCGGATCCTGACCGAGTATATCGACGGCCCTTTCAAGCATCTGAAATCGGTCTGGCAGTTTCGCGACCGGCCTGAAGGCGGCTGCGAAGTGGCTTTTGAGGTGGATTTCGAATTCCGCAACGCGATTCTGGCCGGGATCATCGGGGTGGTGTTCAACGAAGCGATGGCCCGTGTGGTGCGCGCCTTTGAGGCGCGGGCGGCGGCGCTTTACGGCTAGTCAGAGCGTTCTCAGGGCTGGATGGCGCGCGACAGCAGCGTCAACGTATGGTCGCGGGCGGCGGCGCGCACCTTGTCACGGCCCATGGGCCCGAATTCGACCGTTTGGGTGACGATCGCGCGGCCATCTTGGGCCACGGCAAAACAGACCCGGCCTTCGGGCTTATGTTCAGACCCGCCCGGCCCCGCGATGCCGGTGATCGACACGGCCAGCGAGGCATCGGCATGGGCCAGCGCCCCCCGTGCCATTTCGCGCGCCACCTCTTCGGACACCGCGCCAAAGCTTTCCAGTGTTTCAAGCCGCACGCCCAGCATTTCAACCTTGGCCGCGTTGGAATAGGTGACAAAGCCACGGTCAAAGACATCGGATGAGCCTGCGATGTCGGTCAGCGCCGCCGCAACCATGCCGCCGGTGCAACTTTCTGCGGTGGCAATGCGCCAGCCCCAGACACGGGCGGTCTGCAAAAGCTCTAAGATGTCTAGCCGTTCAGCCATGGTTGC
>Ga0194133_10003153_pt1 | contig 23899 bp, 24 predicted proteins | sample TA2KigOf40mmetaG_FD_155448 | JGI IMG/M metagenome (GOLD analysis project Ga0194133, IMG submission 155448) | Freshwater microbial communities from Lake Tanganyika, Tanzania - TA2015055 Kigoma Offshore 40m | ecosystem: Environmental > Aquatic > Freshwater > Lake | place: Tanzania: Lake...
CCTTACGACGTGAGTCATAAGCACCATTGTGAATGAAGCGGCCCTAATGGTGATCCATGCGGATCGAGAAAAATTTTTGAATTCAGTGGTGGCGATTCAGGGTTTGGCTCCGGCGTAACTTTGCTTCGCAAAGTTAGCCTGCACCGAACAGGGAAGCGTTACTTTAAGTAACGGGGCGCTTGGGTCTAGAGGTTTGCTAAGCGACTAATCACAGCGCCCGCAGCCACGATGTGACTTAACGTTATTAGGACCGAAAGGCTGTGAAGGCGATTGAAGCGGCGCTTTTGCGACGAGTCCGTTGCGGCATTGATGGCGGGTACCAATAGCTGTCGGGTTGGAATAGTCGAGATAGCAATAGCGCCTAGGATCAAGGCGCTTTGACCGTCAACCCACCAGCTAAAAAGTGAGGCGAGTGCCGCTGTCCCGATCACAAATAGGTAAAAGCGGGGGAATGCCTGTCTTATGAGGAACCGTGCTTCAGAGGATGGCAGCACCTTGAAAAGAAACGCTGCAAAGCCTGCAGAAAAAAGCAGCATGCCGCCAAAAAGTAGGGCTGTAACAAGGACCGTTGCGTCAAAAAGTAGGCGGTCAATCACGGGCTAACGAATCCACGCTCAAATTCTTCCTCGGCAAGGGCTATCGTGGCATACACAGCTCTGGGACCGAAAACCGATGGCAGGGTACCAGTTTCTTGGTTACGCGAGACAGATAAAACTCCACGGTAAATCATCACCGCACCTGCCTCTCCAGCGTGATCCGTCTCAAGCTCTGCCAGTAAGAGAGCGGGAATCTTCTCAGCAAAATCTGTGCGGCCCAAGACGGCTTCAGTTGTCGTCATAGGCTCTTGGGAGGCACAGACTCCCATTGAATCGACGCCCGGCGGTTAGGCTTTTTTCGCCCACGCCGTGCACCAGCCGGGCCCTGCAACTTGCTTTGCTCCAAATAGTGTGCAGCCGCCCCAGGCGTCTGAAGCCTGACCTTTGTAAAGGGCACAGTTTGAACACACCTGCCCGGGGGCATATTTCGGATACTTTTTCCGATCAACTTTAGTGGCGTCATGTAGGTAACCCAGTGCAACTGCTTGCGGGTCTTTTTCCTCAAGACGCACTTGCGCCCGGGCAATACCACTTAAGCCAACACCAGCAGCAGCTACGGTCATTAGGAATACTCGGCGATTTTTCATAAAAATTTTCTTTCGTCTAAAGGGTTGTAAAAAATTTGTACTCGGTTTCTCTAACTTAGTTCTCAACTGAAGCGATCTTAGATACCCAGCATTTTTTTTGCTTCAGCTAGCGCGCTCATCGATTCCGAGTGCTTGCCCTCTTGATGCAGCCTCTCTCCTCGGGATCGAAGTTCTTTGATTTGCGCCATCTGCCCATCGGTCAGTCGCGCCGATGAGAGCTTTTCATCGATCTTTTTCATTTCACCAGGACATCCGTGCGCAAAAGCGAGCGTTGATCCCAGTAACAGACAAATTCCAAACGCAAAGTTCTTCATACCTTCTCCTTAAGACTTTAACTCACAGAATTCAACAGCATGTCGTTCATCTTGCTCTTTGCGAAATTCATCCATGCGTGACCGCTGCTTGCCTGGTTGATTGCTTTTTCTGCTTCGGAAAGTGAAAGTGCGAGGTCCTTGATGGAGACCTGCCTTAAATAAGAAACGGCTTGGCGCTCAATTTCTTCAACAAGCTTTTGCGTTAACTCGTCGGCATCAGCACCCTGGAGGCGCTGACTTAAGACCTCGTCGAAAAGGCTTTCAGACTCCTTTGTCGCTAGCACTACATCTAAAACTGTGATGTCGTCGGTGGGGCGAGCGAGCTTGTAGCCCCCTCCAGGGCCTCGGTAGGCCTCAATGAGTTTGCCTGCTCTTAAGCCGTAGAGAATCGGCTCGAGATAGGAGGGCAGAACTCCAAGCCGGCTGGCCGCAGCAGGCAAAGAGACGGGTCTATTTTCAGTGCGACCTGCTAGATCGACCATAAGGTCTACGGCAAGTCGAGCACGTTTTGGGAGGTCCATTTTTTTCCAGTTTCCATACTTGACAGACTGTTCACACCCTGTTCAACTTCGGAAATTACAGGAAATCAGACATCAAATCCACAGAAATCGGTAAATAATCGTGACAAAAACAGTTCAAAAGACAGGTTTCAGGTCCGGAATAGCAGCGAGGCTCGCCGGCATTCCCGTTGAAACGCTAAGGGTGTGGGAGCGTCGATATGGCCTTACGGGCGCTTCTAGCAAGGAAGGGGGCCATCGGTTGTACGACCAGGGGGATATCGATCGCTTGGCGCTACTGAAGCGGCTTGTCGACTTTGGCCAACCAGTAGGAACGATTGCACACTTAGACTCGGCGGCGCTCCTTAAGATGCAACAAGATTTGATCTCTCTTGCCCAGCAGGCGAACCAAAAGCCAGTCAACGAGCCAACACAGATCGCCTTGGTCGGCCCGGTCATGGGCTCCGGAGTACTCAAAGGCGCACTTCAGTCCGAAAACCTCGTTGTTGCTGCCCAGGCAATGTCTTTATCTCAGCTGCAGTCTGAGCGCCCTGGGGAAACACAGATTGACGCTCTTTTTGTAGAGATCCCAAACCTCCTCGACACTGCCGCCAGTGAGGTTCGCGAGGTCTCGGAGTCGCTCAGAATCGAGCGAGTTGTTATTTTTTATCGGTTTGCCCCAGATATCCTTATCCGACGACTAAGAACGATCGGCTACTCCGTAGTTCGAATGCCGTTTGATGTCCAAGAGCTAGTGCTGCTTTGTGGGGCGCTGATGAAGCGCGAGCCGTCCGTGGTGGTCCGTGATCCGCCCGCGGCAGCAGACGAGACGGATTGTGACCCCAAGTTTTCCACCGAATCCCTCGTGCGTCTTAGTCATATGAAAAGTAGCGTCTACTGTGAGTGCCCTAGTCAACTTGCTGAGCTTCTGATGAGTATTACAGCCTTTGAGAGATACAGTGCGCAGTGTGCGAGTCAAACTCCAGCGGACGCCAACTTACATAAGCAGCTGGAGTTGGACGCGATAAAAGTCAGAAAAATTCTCGAAGCCTCAATTATTAATGTTATTCAGCACGAAAACATTCCAATCTAAACTTCACTGGAGTCCATGATGATTGACTTTTACCGCTACATCACGCTCGCTGAGAAAACCATCCTAGTATTGATCGCGCTTTTTACCATCTACGGCGTGGGACTGGAGATGAATAAGGTCATCCAGACTGGCGACGTTCAGCTGACTGATTTGCTTTTGATGTTCATCTACGCCGAGGTGCTCGGAATGGTGGCGGGATTTTATCGGTCAAGAAAGATACCGATCACTATTCCCATTTTCATTGCGATTACAGCCCTCTGTCGGCTGATCATCCTGCAAGGTAAAGGCATCAGCACGATTGATCTCATTTATGAGAGCGCAGCGGTGCTACTGCTTGCCCTGGCAGCCTTGGTGATTCGTTGGAATTTGATTAAGTTAAAGCGTGATCCGAGCAACGAATTACACTAAATCCAATCGTTCCGATGAACGTCACACACCGCTCATGGAGATGACGACTCAAAAGGCAACTCGCGAGGAAGGTCAAACGCTTCTTAACGCCTTTATTCCGAGTATGGGATCGCATTACGAGCGATCGCGTAACTTTGATCTCGGGCCGGGCCAGCACCGCAGCGTCTCCCAGCTATCGCCTTATGTGCGCAGGCGGCTTGTGCTGGAATCAGAGGTAATTCAAGCTGCGCTTAATACCCATGGACCAGTTGTGAGCGAAAAGTTCATCCAAGAAGTATTCTGGAGGAGTTACTTTAAGGGCTGGCTTGAACTTCGGCCGACCGTTTGGAATCAATACCGATGCGGCTTAGCGGAGGACTTATCTGCGCTGGAAACCAATTTAGCGCTGAGAGCTAGGGTGGCGGCGGCAGAGAGCGGGCGCACCGGCTTGGAGTATTTCGATGCCTGGGTAAATGAGCTCGTTACTACCGGATATCTACATAACCACGCACGAATGTGGTTTGCCTCAATATGGATTTTCACCCTCAAGCTACCCTGGCGGATCGGCGCTGATTTTTTCTACCGATATCTCCTGGATGGCGATGCGGCATCAAACACCCTGAGCTGGCGATGGGTGGCGGGCTTACATACACGTGGCAAGGCCTACTCTGCAGAGGGCTGGAACATCCAAAAGTTTACGGCAGGGCGATTCCATCCGGATTCTGGTGAGCTCTCCAAGAGCGTCGAACCTCTCGATTACACCGAGCCCTGGGGGTTACCTGAAATTCAGAGGTTCCGAAACCCCCTAAAGCCTGATCCGAAGCTGCCCAGTCTGCTATTACTTACCGATGACGATTGCTGCATCGAGGACTATGACATAGCGGCCTTTTCATGGATAGCGGTTGCTTCTCTGGTTAGCAGTCCGGCACGATCACCGCGCGAAGTATCAGCGGGCGTGATTGAATTTGAGCGCGGTGCGCTTGCCGATACCGCAAGAAGAAATAATCTTTCACCAGTTTGTTTTGATGCAACTTCAAATGGAGGACCGGTCACAGAGCTTATTGATTTTATTATTCAAAGCGGAGCAAAGCAGGTAGTTGCCGCCTATCTTACTCAGGGCCCAACGCATGACTTACTTAAGGCTAACCTGCCGGTATTACAGGCCCACAATATCCACCTATCTGAGTGGCGTCGCGATTGGGATACGCGAATCTGGCCGCACGCGAGCGCAGGGTTTTTTAAGGTCAAGCAAAAAATTCCTGATTTTCTGCGGCACTTATTAGCCTGTAATAACTAGTTTATGTCAAAACTACAGGTTGTTTGGTTTAAGCGTGACCTCCGGCTGCGTGATCACGCGGCCCTGTCTTTTGCGGCTGTCAGTGGTCCGGTTGTGGGTCTGATTGTTTATGAGCCATCACTCTGGACGCTTCCAGATGCAAGCGGGCGCCAAGCGGCCTTCTATCAGGAGTGTGCGGCGGAATTAAAGCAAGCTAGTGAGAAAATTGGCTTAAAAATACTCATTGCTTTGGGCGAGATGCCGGACCTTTTAGAGCAACTCAGAAGAGCGCTTGGAACCTTCACACTGCATAGCCATGAGGAGACGGGTAACTGGGGGAGTTTCGCGCGGGATCGACGAGTGCTTAGCTGGTGCCGAGTTCATGGAATCCAGTGGCACGAAAAACCGCAAAACAACGTCGCGAGAAGGCTTTCCGATAGAGATGACTGGACACGGATCTGGCAGGAGCGGATGACCCAGCCACGGCTCGGTGTCCCAGATTTGATTCCTGTACCAGCTGAAATAGAAAAAGCTCTGTCCGCTCTTCCCGATATTTTTCGTTGCGATGATTTTAGTCCTTGGAAGCAACTTGCAAGCTTCGATCCGTGCCCAGGACGTCTTTCTGGAGGACGAAAGGCGGGTATTCGTGACCTGAAAAGTTTTCTCAGCGGGCGAGGCGTTGACTATCGGCGTCATATGAGTAGCCCTGGCACATCCGAACATTCATGTTCACGGATTTCTCCTTATTTAACCTGGGGTGTTTTATCGATTCGTGAAGTGGTGCAGGCTACCTGGGCAGCACGGTCTGAGTGGCGGTCTCGCAATGACGATCCACTACAGCGGCGGATGCTATTGAGTCTAAAAAGCTTTGAGAGTCGTCTGCACTGGAGGTGCCACTTCATTCAAAAGCTTGAGTCCGAGCCTGATATTGAGTTTAAGTGCCTGCATCCCGCCACTCGAGGTATCCGCAATGAAAAGGCGCTCTCGGAGACCGAGATGGCTCTATTGCAAGCCTGGGCCAGTGGAAACACGGGCCTACCTTTTGTGGATGCGTGTATGCGATTTTTACAACATTACGGCTGGCTTAACTTTCGAATGCGGGCAATGTTGATTTCATTTGCCAGTCAGCATCTATGGCTACATTGGAGTCCGACAGGACATCACCTAGCAAGACTTTTCGTTGACTATGAGCCCGGCATTCATTGGCCACAAATTCAAATGCAAAGTGGCACCACCGGAATAAATACTATCCGGATCTACAACCCAGAAAAACAAGCCACGGATCAAGACCCGGACGGATCTTTCGTCCGGCGATGGGTGCCTGAGGCTGCAGAGTCGACGTACCCCAGTCCAATCATTGAGCATCTCGATGCCGCAAGGCGTGCGCGAGATTTGCTTTGGGGACTCAGAAAGACACATGAGTCACGATCGCAAGCTCAAGAGATTTTTAAAAAACACGGCAGTCGGTCAGGCGCTCAGAAATCAAAGTTAAAAAGAATTGCTACCGATTCTCAGTCCAAGTCCCAAACCACATTTGATTTCTGAGAATTCGATGAGAGAGATTAATTCTGTCGCGATAATTGGTGCGGGGATCGCTGGATTGTCCTGCGCGTCAGCACTTCAGCAAGCCGGAATCCGCGTAAGGGTATTTGAGAAAAGCCGCGGTGTCGGTGGTCGGATGAGTACCCGGCGTAGTGAGGGTTGGGAGTGTGATCATGGTGCTCAATACTTCACAGTCTCCGATGACTTATTTGCAAAAACGGTCGCTCAATGGTGTTCTGTCGGTGCGGCAGCAGTCTGGAATCCACGGCTTGCGGTATTGGGCGGCGAGCGCTTAGCGACTCGCGCCGAGAAGATCGTTCGTTATGTAGGCACCCCTCACATGACATCTCCTGCGAATACGATAGCCCAGGCTATTGCAATCCAGATATCAACAACAGTCTGTGAGATTAAGCGGCAGGTCTCAGGTTGGAAACTTAACACCGTTGAATGGGGTTGGCTAGATGAGACGTTTGGTTACGTCATCTTGGCGATCCCGCAGCCCCAGGTGGCTGCACTAATAAAAGGCACGGAGGTTTCATGGGAGCGAATACTTAATGAGGTTGAAATGCTTCCCTGCTGGGCTTTAATGGCGCAAGTCGAGTCGGGTTTACGGGCAGAATTTGATGCCGCGTTTGTGAATCAGGGCCCGCTTGGGTGGATTTGCTATAACTCTCACAAGCCCCAACGCGGCAGTGAGGACACATGGCTTGCTCATGCCACTGCAGCATGGAGTAAGGAGCATCTAGAGCTAGCTGCTGAGCAGGTGCTGGAGATACTAAGCTCCGAGTTTGAAGATCTCACTGGGCTGGGCATACGGTCAGGCAGCGTCCATCGTTGGCGTTATGCTCAGTCTGTATCGGCGTTACAGACCCGATATTTGTTGGACGATCAGATAGCCCTTGGCGCCTGCGGTGACTGGACGAATGGGGACAAGGTAGAGGGGGCGTGGCTGAGTGGTTACCACTTGGCTCGCGCGATAACCAAAGAATAGCGTTGTCTGCACCTTGAGCCTTAAATCTGAGTCAATCTCACACAAACAGCCTGTGCTTACTACGAGCCTCTCACTCAAAAGTGTACATCACAGGGTGGCCGGACGCATGGGTACAACACAATCGGCAATCCAGCTTCGTAATGTTTGATGATGGTGGCGATTCAGGGATTGGCTTGGACCGAACTTTTTGCCTCGCAAAGATAGCCGAGATCGGCAAATTGGGGTTCTAGAGTAAGCTGTCCGAGGAGTTGCTGATTTAGAAAGCGAGGAGTCTGAATTCTCGGCCGAAGCAGTTAATATCCGCTTATGTTTACTGAACCCAAATCTGGCCTGGATGCTCAGATCCAAGCGCGATCTATCCAGAAGTACAGGCGCCGAGCGGCGGCCTATGACGCCACCTGCGGCCCTACTTGGCCGATTAGATTGGCCACAATCGATAAGCTGCAACTGTTTTCCGGTCAACACGTTCTGGATGTGGGTTGTGGCACGGGCTTGAGTTTGGCACTGCTGCGCCGTGCAGTGGGAGATATGGGCCTGGTTTCAGGTGTGGAGCAGAGCCCGCAGATGATGGCGCAGGCATACCAGAAAGTTCAGGCGGCGGGCTGGCGCAATGTGATGTTATATGAGACCGCTGCACAAGAATTAAGTCTAGATACACCGATCGATGCATTCCTATTTCACTACACCCATGATATTTTAAGATCGTCATCTGCCCTCGATGCGCTTCTAAGGTGTGCAAAACCTGGCGCGCGTATTGCAATTGCGGGTATTAAATATTTTCCGTGGTGGATGGCGCCATTCAATCTCTGGGTCTATTTCAAGAACGTTGGATATAACGGGGCTCCGGGTGAACTGAGCACGCCATGGGATAAAATCGCGCCGCGCATGTCCGGCTGGCAAATGTCTTCCACCCAGTGGGGTATGGGCTATATCGCCTGGGGTCGCCTGGCGAAATGATCAACGGGATCAAGGCGCTTGTTGCCCTGTTTCTTTTGAACGGGCTGCTGAGTTTTAGCACCTGGTGGCCCACGCCGGCCGTTTTGCCTGACGCCAGGATCGCCCCCGAATTTATTCTCTGGTGGTCCCTGGTTCTGATCGTCTTTGCAGCTCGCAGATCCATCAGCACAATAACACTCAATTTAATGGCGGTGTTTTATCTGATATTGGTGTTGGGCCGTTATCTGGATGTCACCGCACCGAGTCTTTTCGGTCGGGCGGTCAATCTCTACTGGGATATCCCGCAGATACCGCGTTTTATGTGGGTGACTGCGGCAGAGAGTCCCTGGTGGTTGAGCACGCTGGTGGGCGTGATAATCGCGCTTTCCCTCTGGGGCTTATTTCGTTTGATTCGCGGGACCATGGCTATGGTGGTGGCCCATGCCTTACCGTTCGCAGCGGTCCGCCGATCGGTCTGGGTGCTGACTGCAGCAGCAGTTCTGCTGGTCTCCGCCAATTACGCTGGTGTGCGCGCCACCTGGCCGTATGTTTCTAAACCAGTTGTGCCCGTTTATTGGAATCAGCTGGTTTTTCTATGGCAGGCCTATTCTTCTAAGGATCTTGACCGCGCGCTCCCCGCCCAGACGGTGATTGAAGATGCACTTCAAGATGCGAAGTCGCTATCCGCACTGCAGAGTAAGGATGTTTATATAATTTTTCTAGAATCTTTTGGGGCTGTTTTATATGACAACTCCGAGGCTAAGGCCCGCACCGATCGGGGCCGTGCAGCGTTACTGCAATCCATCCAGAAGACACAACGACATGTGGTCTCTGCATTTTTCTCGTCCCCCACGATTGGGGGTGCATCGGATTTGGCACATATGTCATTGCTTGCCGGCGTAGATTTATCCGATCCGCGGCGCCACGATCTTTTACTCACCACCGATAGGCCCACGCTAATCAGCCTTTTTCGCAAGGCGGGTTATCAGACTTTTGGTCTTTATCATGCTGTGTCTTGGGCTTGGCCGGAAAAAGCCTACTATAACTTTGATGTTTATCTGGATGGTCCGGCATTAAATTACCGCGGCCCATCCATCGGGTTTTGGCATATTCCCGATCAGTTTGCGATCGCGCGTTTTGAGCAGATGTATCCGCGGCGCGAGAATCAACCGCCGCGCTTTTTATTTTTCCCCACCATTAGCTCCCACTTCCCCTTTAGCCCTGTACCGCCGTATCAGCCGGATTGGCAGAAGATTTTGAGTGACCAGCCCTTTGGTACGCAGGAGATGAATCGGGTACGGGCTGAAAAGGTGAACTGGTTAAATATGGCGGAAGATTATCTGCGTGCGATTAATTACACTTTTGACTGGCTCACTGGGTATCTCGCGCAGCCTGAACCCCGAGACACCGTCATCATTCTGATTGGAGATCATCAGCCTTCTGCCAATGTGATGGGCGATGGCCAGCCCTGGCATGTACCGGTCTCTGTCATTACAAAGGATCGTGCCATTTTGGCGCGCTTTGAGGCACAGGGATTTGAAAAGGGCTTATCACCGGATCGCACCGTGCGCGGGGGTATGCATGATTTAACCCAGGTGGTGTTGAAAGCGTTTGGGAACTAGACCGGCCGTCGCGGTGAGCAGCAGCAGTGCGGTGAGCAGCCAGGCTTGGATGTTATGTGGCCCTTCCACAACCATGATCAGCGGCGTGCATGACGCCAGACCGGCGCTAAGATATCTTTGTGAACGCGGTAGAGGATCGCTCATGAGCGAAAGACCTAAGAGCAGCACCGCGGGGCCTAGCACTGTGGCCCAGGGCAGTGGGCGATAGCGGCCATCAATCAGAAGTGCCAGTACCATTTCTAGCAGCACGCAGAGCCATGCGAAATGCAGTACAGAAAAGAGTGCAGAGTGATGAATAAATTCTGATCGAGTCTGCAGCCCAAGCGCGGCGGTTAGGCTAAGCCCAAGGCCCAAGGCCATAATCGCGCCAGCGCTCGCCCATTCACCAAGGGTTTGATTCCACAACAATAAAGCCTGTAACTGCAGCACCAGCAGCATTCCGATCAGGCTCCAGGCCATTATCGCTACGCTATGAGTTACCGCACCAATTGCAGCACCAGATGCGGTATCGGATAGGCCATCTCCTGCTGTCATTACACCCAATTTACGACGCCGCAAGCCCGATACCACCAGAGGAATGCATCCGAATATCAAGCCACAAGCAAGCGCCCACCCTGCCGATAAGTCTTCCACCACCGAGCCTTCGAACTGGATGCGCTGCGTCCTCTCTGAAGAAAAAAAGCCCCAGGCACCTCCCATCGCGCCTTCCAGGCGCCGTTTCCAAGGCTGATCGAAGCCTTCAATGAGATTAAAGGGCAGCGAAATCTTTCCTTCTGCGCCCGATATAAGCGATGGGAAGGCCCAATGGCTTTGCACCCGGCCCGGGTAGGGCGCGCTGAGTAGGTCGCGAACGAATCGGTTCTGGTTGACGGTGCTGGGCACAGCAGGGCCGCGGGGGCGGCCGGCCGCAGGCCAGCCGGTCTCCGCAACGAGCACGGGCATTGGGCCCAATTGCGCCTCCATCGTAGAATAAATCTGATGAACATGGGCGACCGCATTTTTGATGTGCACGGGGTCATCTTCCCAATAGGGCAGAATATGGACTGCAACGATATCGACATGCGCCTGAAGAATTGGTGCATGGCGTAACCAGAATTCCCAGACATCCGCGTACGTGATCGGAACCAAAGATTTTTGTTTAACCTCGCTCAGAAGATTGGCCAGTTGCGCTGCCGACAGTTCCTGGCGCAAGAGAACCTCGTTGCCAATCACCATCAGCGTAATCACGTCCGCATGGCTGCGAGAAAGATCGATTGCCTTCTCAATCTGTATCTGATTGGCAACAGGATCACGACTAATCCAGGCACCCAGAATGACACGCATGCCCAGCTCGCGCGCAACATCGGGTACGGCATCCAAACCATGATCCAGGCCATAGGTTCGAACACAGTCAGTGATTTTCGCAAGTTGTTGCATATCGCTGCGAATCGATTCTCTGCTGATGATGAGTTTTGGATCAAAGGGCGAGTGGGAAGAGTCGCGAAAAGGCGCGTAAGATACACATGCAAGACGGGTTTGGGTCGCAGCGACGACCTGGGTGGGGGTGATGCGATCCAGCAGCCAGATCAGCAGGCCCAACAGAGTCAGTATCAACAGCATCCGAGCGATGTACGCGCCTGCGCTGGACTGACGATTCTTCATAATTTCAATTAACTGGGACACGTGATGGTTGCGGTGAGAAATGACTGAGTCTTTTTCGAAGGGGGCGGTCTTCTGGCAGCGGCCCATCGCCACCTGGGCGATCGCAGCCCTGATTGTTACATTGAATTTTTCCGTCTGGCGTTTTTTTAATCCATCCCATCTCGCACCCGATGTATCGGTGCGCGTTCAGGGTCTGGCCTACAACGCGTTTCAACGCTGGGATAGCCCGCTTGCGCAGCGGTTTCCAAAGCAAGATGCACTTATCAGCGATCTGGAATTGCTTGCGCAGTACACACAGCGCCTACGAACTTACAGTGCCATTGAGTTTCCTGACCTGCCGCAGGCCGCAATCCATCTGGGTCTGAAGATCACGCTAGGGGCCTGGATTGATGAACGGTGGGCGAATAATCAGCGCGAGATCTCTGCAGCAATCAAGACTTCACGGCGCCATGAGTCAATTGAGCGCCTAGTGATTGGCAATGAGACCCAGCTCCATCAGAAGATTAGCGCCAAGAAGCTCTACAGTTATCTGGATCAGGTGCGCGCGAAAGTGGATGTACCGGTCTCGACGGCGGAGCCTTGGCATGTCTGGCTTGCCCAGCCCGAACTTGTGAACCATGTGGATTTTATCACCGTGCACTTATTGCCTTATTGGGAAAAGGTGCCGGTCACTGCTGCAGTCGATGAGGCCTTGCATCGATTAGAACAGGTGCGCGCGCGATTTCCGCGCAAACCCATTGTGATTGGCGAGATTGGCTGGCCTTCTGGCGGTTACAGTCTGGGTGACGCAAAGGCAACACCTGGCGCACAGGCCTTCTTTATTCGAGAGTTTTTATCTCGGGCCCGGCATATGAATCTGGATTACTTTCTGATGGAAGCGATCGATCAGCCTTGGAAGGTCGCGACCGAAGGTGTGGTGGGCGCGCATTGGGGTCTGTGGGATGCTGCCCGCCAACAGAAGTTTTTGTTCGAGGGTCCGATTGGAGACGATCCCTATTGGAAAAAAAAGGCAATGGTCTCTTCGGTGCTGGGGCTGATGGCGGTATTGCCTTTCCTTTTCGTTTTTCGCCGAATGCGTCTGGCTGGCCGAATCGCATTCTCCGTGACGACTCAGGCAGTAGCATCCTGCGCCGTGCTGTTGTTAACACTGCCACTGGTTAATTATCTGAGCTTGGTAGAGACTGTGGTCTGGCTTGGCATGATTCCCGCTTTAGTGATTATGGCCGCGATCCTGCTGACACAGGCGTTTGAGTTTTCTGAGCTCTATTGGCCTGGAAGTCTAAGCAAGCGCACGCCACCAAAATCGTTGCTGACAGATGCGCACAAGCCCTTGATAAGTATTCATCTGGCCTGCAGTAATGAACCACCAGCCATGGTGATTCTAACTATCGAAAGTCTCCTGAAGCTGGATTGGCCGGCCTATGAGATCCTGGTAGTGGATAACAATACGCGGGACCCCGCACTCTGGCAGCCGGTTAGGGACTTTATTCAGAATATCAATGCGTCTTTATCGGACGTTGGTTCAACGGAAACGTCCTCACCCCGGCTGCGATTTATTCATCTGCCGCAATGGCCAGGGTTTAAAGCAGGTGCTTTAAATGTTGCCTTAGCGCAGACAGATCCGCGTGCAGAGTGGATCGCGTTGGTTGACGCAGATTATTTGGTCAGGCCCGATTGGTTCTCTGAAATTAGCGGTTATTTCTCGCAACCCGATGTGGGTCTGGTGCAGGCACCGCAGGCGCATCGTGATTTTTCATCGTCAGTGCTCTCCCGCATGATGAACTGGGAGTATGAGGGATTCTTCCGGGTCGGTATGCATCACCGACATGAGCGAAATGCAATTGTGCAGCATGGCACCATGACCGTGATTCGCGCTGAAGTGATGCGCGATTTGGGCGGTTGGAATATCCGTTGTATCTGCGAAGATACGGAATTGGGGCTGCGGATTCTAAAGCTAGGTTTTCGTGCTGTTTATGTCGATCAAGTACTGGGGGTTGGACTCGTGCCGGCAGACTTTTCCGCCTATCGGCGTCAGCGTCGGCGTTGGGCGCAAGGCGCGGTGCAGATTCTGCGTACTCATTGGCGCGCCTTGATAGGGCGCTCGCTATTGACTTGGGGCCAGCGATACCATTTTCTAGCGGGTTGGCTTCCCTGGTTAGGGGACGCCTTGCATTTACTCTTTACCTTTGCGGCGATCGGCTGGACCTTAGCTATTCTGATTGCACCGGACGTATTTGGTTTTCCGATTGCATTATTTATCTTTCCTTTGACGATCTTTTTTTCGAGCCGGCTGCTTTTGGGCCCTTTGCTGTATTCGCGGCATGTGCGTTGTGGTGGGGTCGATACGGTGGGCGCAGCGCTCGCGGGTATGGGCTTATCACATGTGATCGCCCGCGGTGTTTTTGCAGGCCTTTTGGGACAAAGGGCTATCTTTGAAATTACGCGTAAACGCATGGTGGTCTGCGGGGTTCATTCGGCAGAGGATTCAAAATCGGTGCGGTCTTTTTCGACCAGATTTGAATCCGTTATGCCGCAACTGCAAGCAGTACGAGAAGAGCTTTTATTATTAATGGGCCTGATGGCCTGCGCATTTGCACTGCTGCTCAGTCGTCCGGCGGTCGCAGCTGCGGGCTTGGATGCACTCTGGATGTGGATTGTCGTATTGATGATGCAGGCCTTACCGTATGCCGCCGCAGTGGGCTGCGCCTGGATATCCTTTAACAGGCTGCCCAGACCGCATCGGACGCTTCCTGCGTCAGTGGTGCCAAAGCATAAGGCGCATTAGGCCAGCCCAAGAGGGTTGAGGCGAGGGCCGACTGGGCCTCGATATCATCGGCGTCTTGCCCGCCCAGATTTACCACGCCATAACGATGACTCCCTAGCCACTTCAATTCGCGTTTAAGCGCGTGACCTGATTTTGTAAATACGAACAGACGCGCGTCGGGTAACGCCTGCGCAAAGGACTGGCGTGCGAGCGAGCTGGGCGCAGGCGGAACCTCATGCTCTGAAAAAGTGCGCCAAACTAGACTGGCTGCGATGCGTGCGGTGGGTTCGGTACGCGGTACCTGTAGGGGATCCCGGCCTGTTGCCAGTGCCATGGCCATCGCATGCGGATTAAGGCCGTAGACCCTCTGATAAAGATCGCTGAATTGGGATGACAGGCGTGGATTAAATTCGATAACGCTTAGGCGATTCGTTATCTTATCGTAAAAGAATTCGAGACTAAAAAAACCATGGGTGAACCCCACTTCTGCAAGAAAAGATTTTGCAACATCGGCTGCACGCCTTACCACCGACGTGGGCAGATGGCTCGGTAGTTCCCAACGTTGAAAGGCTTGGGTGCCCGGATGCATTACAGCATCCACCACCCCCAGCACATGAAGCCCACGATGATCAACAAAGCCGTCTAGATTGTATTGTGGGCCGTTCAGAGGTTCTTCAATTATCAGCTGATGCGCGCTACCTGCGTGTGGTAGCCGTTCCCGAATTATGCGATCGAAGGGATTGATTAACTGCTTCATGATCCAGCGTTCGCGCCAAGAAAAATCCATGTAGCGACGAAGTTCCTCTGAGTTGTCGATGCGTCGGGCCAGTACGGAGAAGGTGGCCCGAATCGGTTTGACATAACAGGGATAGATGAGGCCTTCAAGTACGGGTTGGCCCTGATGCCAGCAAAGTGTTTGATGGTACAGATTTTCCGCTGGGCATATTTTTTCCAACACGCGCCGAGCATAGAGTTTGTGCTGGCAGGCCAGAACCGATTCGGGCGTCGTTCCGGGCAGGCCAATGATTTCTGCGGTTAGTGCAGCCGATAGAGCGCCATAGAGCTCGTTGTGGGAGAGTACCCCCTGCCAACGCAACTTGCGTGCACGTTTGGCCTGCTGCCCAGCAAATCGACTGAAATCAAAACTCATCATCCCAAATTTGCTGGGGTAGCGAAAGAGATCGAAGCCGGCCCGATCAAACTCTATGCCGGCGTTCTCGATCTGTCGGTGGGCGACTGCATCATAGTCAATATCAAAGAGAAGCCCAATGCGCATGATGAAGGATTTAATCGGTTCTAAAAATGTTATGAAGCAAGAAGCCTCGATTGTACTAGTCAACGCCAATAACATCAGAGTTCTGACAGAAAACCCCACGGAATCGGAGGATCGAGTGAAACCTTTACGAGACTATCGCTCTGAACTAACGTGCCCAGGCTAGTGCAAAATAATTGTCGGAATCTGTCCAGACACGAATCTGCGTGAAGCCTGCTTTACAGAGAAGGCCGTTTAGGGATTTAAGGGTATACTTGTAAGAGTTCTCGGTATGTATACGATCCCCAGTCCTGAGCACGAGTCTGCCCGAGGGCCATTGAACGCAGAGATTACGCACGGCCTGCAGGTGCATTTCAATTCGGCTCTCTGCAGGATTGAAAAATGCCTTGTGCTCGAAGTCGTGAATCGAAAAATCGGCGCTGATCAGTCGGTTGACATTTAGTAGGATATTTCTGTTAAAAGCTGCGGTAATACCCAAGCTATCGTTGTAAGCGGCATTGAGCACCCTCGCCTCCTTCACCATATCCAAACCAACCAGCAGACTGCCGCCTCGCAGCTGCTTTCGAATCTGGATGAGAAAACCTATTGCTTGCTCTGGCGAGAAATTGCCAAGGCTTGAGCCCAGATAAAACGCCAGGCGCGGGCCTTTAACGAGATCTTTCGGTAGGGTAAGTTGACTGGAAAAATCACAGACATAGCCCAGCATCGTAAGGTCAGGGAACTCTCTCTGCAGAGCGTTTATGCTCTGTTGGAGATGCTCGGCTGAGATATCAATTCCAACATAGGCCGCCGGCCTTAAATGTGTGAACAGATTCGCTACCTTGCGGCCATCTCCCGCGCCGATATCAATCAACACGCAGCCCTGCCCCGCAAGCCGCGCAATCTCTGGTATTGCATTAGCTATGATTTGGGCTTCAACCGCAGGGATATAGTATTCGGGGACAGCGGTAATTGCGGAAAAAAGATATGAGCCGAGACGGTCATAGAAAAACTTTGGCGAAATGAATGGCTGCTTTGAAAGCAGGCCTTTTGTAATCTCTTGTGCGGTGTGATTAACATGGATCATAATGAAATTATGCACGCTAAACTGCGTCTGATGAAAATCGAGCAGCTATCTCAGGCGCTGCAGGCTGCGCGCGCAGTCACGCGGCGTCTGATGCAGGCTTTGGAATCGGAACGGCAGGGACGTAACTGGCTCGCACGAGACCCCGCACATGCTGAGATCAATCCATACCTATGGGAGCTGGGTCATATAGCCTGGTTTCAGGAATATTGGACTACCCGAAATCCCCAACGTGGCAAAGGAATTGGCTATTCAATCGATGCAGCTCATAGCGAGTCGGTTTTTCCAAATGCTGATGTGGTATTTAACTCTGCGGTTATCTCGCAGTCAGCACGCTCGCAGGTGAGCGTTGAGATGCAGGACCGGGTGCGGCGCTATCTGGATAAAAGTCTTGCGGATTGCCTAGAGACACTACAGCGTGACTCTCCACAAGACCGTACAGGTCTTTATTTTTTCAGGCTCGCGCTTGCACATGAGCTCATGCATATCGAATCATTGCGAATTATGGGCCAGGTGCTAGGCATTGCCATCCCCGGGGACCTAATTGGCGGAGCCTTGGTGGGGGATTGCTGCGAACTTCCTGTAGATCATGTGGCGTCGGTTTCAGGCGGGCAGTTTAGCGTCGATTTCTCCCCGGATGAGTTTGCTTTCGACAATGAGCTGCCAGAGCAGGCATGGTCAGTCAAGGCATTCGAAATTGACCAGCATCCGGTTAGCCACGAGCGATTCGCAGTTTTCATTGAAGATGGTGGCTATACCCGTGAATCGCTCTGGAGCCCGAGAGCCTGGGCATGGCGTAAAGAAAAAGCCTTAGAAGGGCCGCGGTGGTTTCGAATCGAGAACGGTGTAATTCAACGTTACCGCTATGGCCAGTGGCAGGTCGTCAACGCGAACAGTCCGATGGTCCACGTAAGCCTTTATGAGGCGCAGGCTTTTTGCCAATGGGCCAATCGCAGACTGCCGACCGAAGCGCAGTGGCTGGCGGGACATTTTGCAAATATATGCTGGGGTACAGTCTGGGAGTGGACAGCTGATGCGTTTGCGCCATTTATTAGCTTTGTGCCACACCCTTATCGTGAGTACTCTGAGCCGTGGTTTATGACTCATCAACTCGTAAAGGGTGCAAGCACAATGACACCCATAGCTTTACAGGATTTTCGGTACCGAAATTTTTATCGCGCTCAGCGCAATGATATTGCGATTGGTTTTCGCACCGTGAGGGATTGGTAGGCCCTATTGGCCGAGGTGAATCATTATAGGCCCGCGTTCAACAGACCCGAGAGATCAGCCTGCGAGGCGGCCTTCAGAAGCGCGTCGTCAGGTTGATCCACCCTTCAGGTAAAACATTCACCAGTTTTGCCTCTAGCCACTTGTCGCCGCCGGTCAAGATTGCAACTCCAAGCAACAAAACAAAAAGACCGAATCCTTTCTTCACATTCTCCATGTGGGTTAGCACCCAGCCACGTACTTTTCCAAATCCTTTGCGGGAGGCATACGCCGCAGCGACAAGTATCGAGGCTGCTCCGAGTCCAAACATGCCCAGTATCAGAGTACCGCGTGCAGCACCTCCTTCAGTCGCAACCATGGTGAGCGCACTCGCAAGCATGGGCCCCGAGCAGGGGCTCCAGACCATTCCCAATAGACTGCCGGTTGCAAAGGCTCCTACTAAGGAACCACTGTCGACTCGGGTAGTGGCCGAGTATGCCCCGCTGGCTAATGGCGATATCAGTCGGGTGAAACCTGCATTCAGTATGGGGACAAGCATCACCAAGCCGAAACCAATCAGCAGCCAGGCCCCCACAAGGCGAATGACGTCGGTATCGATGCCGAGCGCCTCTCCCGCCACGCCAACCAGAAGGCCAAGCATCGCAAACATGGCTACCATGCCGGCACCCATGGCAACTGGCGCCCACCGGTTGGCCTGCAGCGCACCACCAAGAACCACTGGGAGCAGCGGGAAAACGCATGGGTTGAGCGTGGTGAGGCTACCGGCCACCCATGCGAGGCCAAGTTCGGTGGGGCTTACCAAGAGCGCCCTTGCGGCTTTGAGGACTGCGTGCTTACAGTGCCTTGAGCAATGCGGTTTTGATCTCAATGGCCTCAGTCTGCCCGGCAAGACGGGCCATTTCCTGAGAACCTTTGAAGACGACAATGACCGATTGCGAGCGAATCTTCATGCTTTTGCGAAGTTCTTTTTCCTTATCGTAGTCAGCTACAAGAACGGTCACGGTCTTCAGCTGAGGATCTGCCTTCAATGCTTCAAGTGATTTGGCCTGGGCAACGCAGGTCGAGCACCAGTCCGCATGAAAGTGTACGACTACTGGTTTTCCCTGTTGTTGGATTACGCTGAGTGACGATTGACTGAAGGGTTTAATTTCCAGCGCATTTGCCAATGCACTCATCGTAAGAAGGCCTACGATCAGGGAGACTGTAAAAATGGATTTCAGACCTAGCTGTTTCACGCTGTTCTCCGTCTGGGTGGTTGATGTTGATCTTTTTCGTAAACTGCTCACGGGTAGATTTTCAAGGGCTGAATCACCAGTTTCCCTGTTTAACGTACTAAGTTTAAAGCTAATTGAGCATCCCAAGATACATTTTCCGAAGTCGGAATGAGTCAATTATGATGAAAATCGCTCCAGTTTTCCTCAGTGAAATCAATTGGCTGCAAGGGCCAAACCCCACCGTGTAATAAAACGTGTAATGCGGGTTTGGTGCTCGAGGCGGGCAGGGAAGCGTTACTTTAAGTAACGGCGGGGAGTGCCCAAAGAGATTTCATTGACCGTAATACCGCAATGCCGACTGAGCGAGTTAGCAGGTCTTGTTCTGGCGGGGCAGAAGGGATTGTTTAACTAACTCGCTCAGTTTTCAGACCCCCAGTTTTTGGTGGGGTCGGGGATTCGAACACTTCCAGGCTCGATCCGTCCCTCCGCAGGGCAGGCCACCGGCAGTTGCGCGCTCGCGCTGTCGTGTCTACAATGTAGACACTAACGAGGAGTCTGAACTCATGGAAACCGTCATCCGCAAATGGGGCAACAGCCCAGCCCTGCGCCTACCCACTGCAGTCCTGAAAGAGGCCGGGTATCAACTCGAACAAAAGGTGGATCTGGTGGTCTCGCGCGGTCGGATCATCATCCAACCGTCAAAAAAAGTTGAATACGACATTGACGCTCTGGTGAGCGGTATCCATGCCGGCAACACCCATGATGAAGTCAGCTTCGGTGGACCCGTTGGCAACGAGGCGCTTTGATGCCACGGCGTACTTATGTCCCCGAGGCCTGCGACGTCGTGTGGCTTGAATTCGATCCACAGGCCGGGCATGAACAGGCGGGGCACCGTCCTGCCCTAGTGATCAGTCCGGCCAACTACAACGGCAAAACCGGCTTGATGGTCTGTTGCCCGATGTCCACCAAGATCAAAGGGCACCCATTTGAAGTGGTCACCGAGGTCGACGGTATCGAATGCGCGGTCCTGTCCGATCAAGTGAAGTCTCTCGATTGGAAAATCCGACGCGCCAAGAAGAAGGCCACGGTCAGCACTGAAGTCATGCTGCATGTCAGGGCCAAGATGAAGGCGCTTTTACAGATTCCATGATGAAAGGCGGCGCACAAGGGCAACGCCGATCAAGCCCGCCCATTCTCTGCTGCGGCAAACGCCAAATGCGAACCTCATGCGATTAGCGTTGGTCTCTGACATCCACGGCAATCTTGCAGCCCTCGAGGCAGTCATTGCAGACCTGGAGAACCGACAGATTGATCAGGTGGTTAACCTTGGCGACACGCTCAGTGGACCTTTACTGCCGGCAGAGACGGCGCAGCGGCTACAACGGCTCGCGTGGTTGCACGTTGCGGGCAACCATGAGCGTCAGGTGCTGCAGCTGCCGCTAGAACGTCAATCCGCGTCGGACGCCTTCACCAGCGGGCAGTTGAGCCAGGCCGAGAAACGATGGCTAACCAGCCACGCCAATTCTTGTGATGCAGACCTGCACCAAGGGCAACGCTGGCCAGAACAGATCGGCGCCGATGTGGCACTGTGTCATGGCAGCCCGCGCAGCGACGTCGAGTACCTGCTTGAAACGCCGATCGACGATAGGGTGCAACTGTCATCGACTGACGAAATTCAGGAGCGACTAGGTCGCCACATACCCACCCACATCACGCTTTTAGCCTGCGGTCACAGCCATGTGGCTCGGGCGGTGAGATTGGAGTCCGGGCTGCTGATCGTCAACCCCGGCAGCGTGGGGCTTCCCGCCTACGATGACGACCACCCCTATCCCAGGTCGCGTTATCACCGGGTGGAAAACGGCAGCCCCGAAGCCCGCTATGCGGTGATCCGCAAAACTGGGCATGGGTGGGCCTGCGAGCTTATCTCCGTGCCCTACGATCATGAATCAATGGCTGCACTGGCCGATCGGCGGGGGCGCCCTGACTGGGCACATGCCCTGCGAACCGGCCGTATGCCACGCAAATCTGAAGATTAACTACGGACTGAATCACTCCGATTTTTCGCTCACCCCCTCCCGCCGTACCGCGGACAAAAAGTCAGGAGCCCATAACGCAAAGCCCCGCGCGGTGCGGGGCTTCGGGCATGCTCATGTGGCCATGAGCAAGTTAGTGCAGGTAATTTTGGCGGCCCAGAAGCGATTGTTTGCCTAACTCGCTCAGTTTACGACCCCCCTATTTTTGGTGGGGACGGGGATTCGAACCACTTCCCTGGGCATGGAGCTGCTTTCGAACCAGAGCGAGGGTTGCAGACTCACTCGTTGTTGCGCTCCAGCAGTTGTAATAAGCCATGCACATCGCCGAGGACCCAGAGGTCAGCGACCAACCCGTCCTGGAAAGCAACGTACTCCGCAAACTCGCCATCAAAGGATGCACGCCCAAGCAGAACACCCTGTCACTTCAAACGCAGCGTGTGGCAAGCGATCGCCATGTTCGGGTGACCACGTCAAATCCAGCGTCGCAGCCATCGCTGCAGCCCTGCCCGGATCAATCACATCGGTCATGGTTTCAGTTCGCCCGACCCAGGAGCGCAAATGCGCCTGATCTAACTGCAATTGAGACATGATGGTGGTCCTGTAACCTTCCATTTAAGTCGATGGCAAGACGGCAGCACCGCAGGCGTTACAAGCTGCAAAGCAAGTACTGCCAAAGCCGAAAGCGACCTACTGAGCTAGGTTCGTGTAGGTTGAATTGGAATCAGGTGAATTTTAATGGATGGATCGGCTCTATACTCCGGTTCAACCTAATTCATCCAATACTGCCTCCGTGGATAAATATCTCGCAATCGCTGAGAGCTTCAATCTTCAGCAACTACCGGACGGGTTTCATGAAAACCCCTACCCTATCTATCGCGCGCTACGCGAGCATGCACCGATTAAGCTGATGCCGGATGGTAGTTATTTTTTGACTCGATACGATGATCTGATTGCGATTTATAAAAACCCTAAAGTATTCAGCTCGGATAAGCAGCGTGAGTTCAAACCGAAATACGGTGACTCTTTGCTGTATGAGCATCACACCACGAGTTTGGTGTTCTCTGATCCGCCGCTGCATACGCGAGTCAGAAAGTTGATTTCCGGCGCGCTCACGCCGCGCGCTATCGCCGGCATGGAACCCAGCCTGATTCGGCTGGTCGATCAGTTACTCGATCAGCTGCTAGATCAGGCGCGACCCGATCTGATCGAGCACTTTGCATCCGCTATACCGGTTGAGGTGATTGGCAATCTGCTGGATGTACCGATGCAAGACCGTGGACCATTACGCGCGTGGTCATTGGCAATATTGGGGGCGCTAGAACCCGCGCTCAGCCCCGAGGCGATGGCGGCCGGTAACCTCTCAGTCAAAGAGTTTATTGAATATCTGACGGAATTAATTGCGCACCGACGTCAGCATCCCGGCAATCCGGATACCGACGTCCTGACCCGATTGATCGAAGGCGAGTCAGACGGAGAAAAGCTCTCGATGAAAGAGCTACTACATAACTGCATTTTTTTGCTGAACGCTGGGCACGAGACCACGACAAATTTGATAGGCAATGGCCTGATGGCTCTGCACGATTATCCCGATCAGCGCGAACGACTTTTGCAGTCACCTGAACTGATCGAATCGTGCGTTGAAGAGGTACTGCGTTATGAAAGTTCAAATCAACTTGGCAATCGCATCACCACCGAACCAACTCAAATCGATAACTTAACGCTGGCACCGCACAGCCGTATCACGCTTTGCATTGGTGCCGCCAACCGCGACCCGTCACAATTCGAGCACCCAGAGCAATTCGATGTCGCGCGGCAGCCCAACAAACATCTTGCGTTTGCCAGCGGCACCCATGCATGTGTTGGCATGAGCTTAGCGCGGTTGGAGGGGCAAATCGCGCTGGGCAGGTTCGTTGCACGCTACCCGCACTACCAGATCGATAAACCCGTCAGAAGCCCGCGTGTGCGTTTCAGGGGCTTTGCGCAGCTACCCGTCATGCTTCGATAGACTAACGCTTCGCCATTAGCTGCCGAAAATCGCGCTCGTATTACGCTTTATACGTCCAACAAGACAAGCCATCATGCCCATTACCGACTGTTTATTTGGTACGTAAATGCGGCACTACAATTTAGCCAATCCTTTCCTGCCGCGCCACGGCGAAGGCGTCAGGAGGTTCTGAGACGAAACGGGGTTTGAGACGGATTTCGGGGGTGGCTTGCCATAGGGTCGGTCAGGAGCCCATAGCAAAAAGCCCCGCATGGTGCGGGGCTCTGAGCGCCTGCTAACCCGACTGAGCGAGTTAGCAGGTCTTGTTCTGGCGGAGCGCGAGAGATTCAAACACTTGATCCGCGCTGAGAGAAAAAACTTTTTGGAATTTAGTGGTGGCGATTCAGGGATTCGAACCCCGCATCTGCGGATTATGATTCTGTCGCCTCAACTCTAAGGCCTCGAGCGAGCGACTTACTGCTCTGATGGTTGCGGGTAAAAACGCGGGTAATGGGAAGCCTGCTATATCGATTAAATCATTGATTTTTCTTCGGTTTTTATAAATGTTCAAATCCCTCCGTCGCGGCTGTGCACCTTGTGCCCAACGCGATTACAGCCCACGCTCGCGGCGAAAATGATTTATGATCATTTACCCTATTCTGCACTATCTCTAACACGGAGTTTGACATGAAAATGCTTAAAATTCTCGCTCTGGCTGCCTCGCTGGCAGTGGCTGCCGTAGCGGAGCCTGCGCTTGCTCAGGCGAAATCGCGCCTTCAAACCGTCCTCGAACGCGGTACCCTGCGTGTGGGCACCACAGGTGACTTCAACCCAATGTCGGTTCGCGATACCGCGACCA
>Ga0194133_10003159_pt1 | contig 23878 bp, 16 predicted proteins | sample TA2KigOf40mmetaG_FD_155448 | JGI IMG/M metagenome (GOLD analysis project Ga0194133, IMG submission 155448) | Freshwater microbial communities from Lake Tanganyika, Tanzania - TA2015055 Kigoma Offshore 40m | ecosystem: Environmental > Aquatic > Freshwater > Lake | place: Tanzania: Lake...
CCGGGTCGGCCTCTTATTTACTGCGGGTCAAAAGTAAGCTCGGGTCGGGTCGGGTCGGGTCAAGGCCCATCTCTAGTTCACTGGTTGTGTAGAGTATAAAGTGTGGTCCACATTTTTCACCCGCACCCAAACAGTCAAAATTATGGTCGAGCCACCCTATACATCGCCCTAAAATTTTTAACAAAATGTGAACCAACTTTAAACCCTTGAAACAAGCCAAATAAAGGTGGTCACACCATTGGGAACCCACATGATACCAATTATTTTCGGTCGGGATATTAATATTTTAGCTATTTTTTAGCATTCCAGATCTATATTATGACTATAAAGAAATAACTTTTTCTGTTTGAAAATCCTTTTAGACTCACAATACTTGATGACAATACATTAGTCATCTCAAAATCAAGCTCCATTGACCGTGGATCATACATGTGCAAGTAAGAAAGCAACCTTAAAAGTATCAAAAAATTTGTTCCAATTTTCTATTTCAACATTTCCAGAGCAACAAACAAACACGAAAGTGTTTCAGACAAGATTGATATCTCTGTGGAAATGGGACCAACAGCAAAAGAGTGTGTTGATAAACCAGAGTTTGCAAAGTGAGTAGAATCAATATAATCTGAAGATTTAGATTAATTCTGGTTTTACACTCACAGTTGCGATTTAATCATCCGTGCCAACTATTGCACAAAGAATCCGTACTACTCTGACTTTTGTTGCCATTCTTGCACGAAAGCTGGACTTCTGCCTCCACTAACCTAAACATTGATCTTGTCCTGCCAATTTAAAGCTTCTGAACATTAATTCAAAAGATTTGTTTCAAATAGGAAATTGTAACCATAAACTTCTAAATGACTTTATTTTTTATTTTTCTACAAGAGAAGGAAGTTATTGGGTCAATATCTCTGAATCTTAGCTTTCACCAAAACATACCAACATCTATCTATCTATATAAAAGAGACTGTTTGTACCTGTGTCACTCTTACAAGCGCCAACTGCCGGACCAATCTCCACCAAATTTTGCACGGACCTCTCCACCAATTCAGGGAAGTCTTAACACAACTATGACCCCCAGGGTACTCCAAACTCCAAAACCTTATCAGATCACGGGAGAAAAACTTAATGAAATATAAAATGTTCTGATGGGTACCCTTAAAAAAAATTTCCCCGGGTGGTGCCAGGCCCAGTTGTCGCCTCTGGTAACCTTTGACCCTTGGTTGCCATTCAAATTCTCAAAAAAATAAATTCCCAGCCCGGATTCAAAGTATCTGTCATGATTGATTTCACAGGACGCTCAAGTCATCAAAAATTCAATCGCTAGGTAAAATATTTCACAACCGTTTTCAAAAATAAGACAATTCATGTTTGATTCATTACAAGCAATTTTTGATTAAGTAAAAGCTGTGCTGAAAAGGTGAATCTAAAAATATCAAGAAACATTCAAAATTTAAGTCTTTTGAAAGAACATTTTGGTTCTAATGAGTGCAAAAAATACTATTCTTGGTGAGCTAATATTCTTCAACCTCCTCTCCTTCTCCAGTTGGACACCAATCAACAAATTGCTTAGTCTTAATGCTAGGCTAATTGCTGCATTTACATTCTTTGGGGCAACATTTCCAAAGAGTATGAACCTTCCAACTATCAGATGTGCGATTTGTGTAAAGCAAAGTTTTTTCTCCAGTGATCTGTTTAGATGTTGGAGTTGGAGGTACCCTGAGGTCAGGGGGTCAGGTTGGTGGAATCATACTTGTGTTAAGAACCTTCCCCAAGTTGGTGTGGAGATCTTTGCAAAATTTGGTGGAGATTGGTCCGACGGTTCACTTGTGAAAGAGGTACATAGGTACAAATAGTCTTTTTCATATAACCAACCAAGAACCTATGACCATTAGGCCACAGCAATCCCATAAAGTGTTGGTCTTTTGAGGAAAATTCAAAATTATATATAAAACCCTAATGAAAGGTGCGGAAGGAGGAAGGATCAAGGAAATTAAGAGCTTGAGCGCCAAGAGTTAGGCATGGAATGGGCAGGAGGGTGGCTTAACTGCTCTTAAATTGTTAGCTTATAAATAAACAAATAACTAAGGGTTACTTTGCCTTGTGGTCTTGGCATATTGGAACCTTTGGGAAATCTTATATTATTACAGAAATTCCCATATCTTTTTAAAGTAATTTAGTTGAGTGCTTTCGGTATCTCAGATCTAAAGAGCAGAGATGTAATGATTCTTCACTTTATTTGTTGCTTTAGCTATTACTTCCAATACTAATAAAATGATTTTTTATACTAAAACAAAACTTATGAAAAGACCTTTTACAAATTATCAAGTGGTATAATAAAACTCTTTGTGGTAGAAAACTATTGAAAAGCAAATCCTGGAGTTGCTCCACCAAGACCACACCAATTGCTGATAAACTTGAGAATGTCCTAAAAGGCACAACTTCTAGAAATAATAGTTAATGTTACCAACAATTAACAATTACCTGAAGGTCATTATCTGAGACCATTTTAGCAGTCATGACAAACTTGTTCCATTCTTCTTTGTTGGCCAACATTCCTCTAGCAAACTCTATTTTGTTACTGAGAACAGGGTAGCCTGTTAGAATACATGGCTGTGAGACACTTCCAGTCTTTGTGGCTATCTAAAAACAACCCATACAATAGCATCTTATTTAAAGGGACAAACATTGAAAAAATTATCCAACCAAGGATGCCTCAAAAGTCATTCTTTCATCTAGGGGTAAAACTTGTTCCACTTTTTGGTCCATTGAAACAGCCAAAACCCATTCTTTTACAGCCTCATGTTCTGTTGAGCTAAGGTGAGGGTTTTCCGGCAATGGAACCTCAAATGGGATGTCAGTTTCAGCAAAATCTGTATGATCTAGCATATCAAGTGAACCTTCCTCAATGGCATCATATAAATCAAGATACCGATTGAGGAAAACAAAAGCCATGTTATCCCATCCAACTTTCCTGTTGGGTGAAAAGATATGTTATAACATGAATTAATAAAATTGTTATTTTCAACAACCTTGCAGCCATTCCAGCCTCATAGAATGCTTTGTCAGCTGGAATCACATCGCTGTATCGAAGTAATGATGTAGAAATTTTTGCCTAAAATACATTTAGGTTCAAGAAAAAGGCTCATTATTTTGGCAAGCCAAAGACCATGGGGTTAGAGGTTATCTGCTTCAGGGATCAAATCTCTATATCCCTTGACCTTATGGTCCAAATTCTATAATTGCAACTTATTGGAACAAAAGTGACCCTGCTAAGGCATAGTTTAGAACTGTTATTACTTTTACAAATGCCTTGAATAAATCAAGATGGTGAACTAAAATTTGAAATGTGAACTTTTTTGTAAATAATTTCTTACTTCCATTTCCTGTAACTGGGATTGAGACTGACAAGCAGACCTGCAAAACACAAGTAAAGTAAATTAAAATAATTTTTTTTGCTTTTAAAGCAGCCAGTTTTACCTTGTTGCAAAATAATGGCTGATTAAGAGAAGAAGTTTAAAATCTTCCAATGCTTGAGATTTGTCTTTCATATTTTCAGTCAAGTCCTTTGATTGCAAAAAGATGATGTCGTTCAACCTCGATTCTTTAAAAATGTTAAAGCAAAAGAGTTCTCACCAAGAGCATGTCCCTAAGTGTAGACCACAACTGATAACATTTCCCATTTCTATCCTCCAATGTAGAGATTCCAAACATATCCACAGCAATTCTTTTGTAGATATTGTAGTTTTGAGGAAAGTCTGGTGCTCCATATTTCTTGTATAACTACAGCAAATAAATTGCAAACATATTGAGAATAATTTAAAGAGTAGAAAGCTAGAAGTACCTGCAAAGCTTCCCCAGGCCTTCCATCTTTGATTTTTTGAGTAGCACAAAGAGCCACATACTTATGCAAAACATCATTGCCATGTTCAGAGGCTGTTTCCAAGGCACGGTCCCAATCTCCCCTCTCAGCATACATTTCAAGGGCTGAGTTAAGATCCACACTTGCAAGCTGTAATTCATTTTTGTAATTTTAACAATAAAATAGCACAATTTGTGAATGAAAATGAATGACTTGGAATACCTGGTCAGCCCTGCCCTGGTTTTTGAGAAATTCTTTGTATTTTTGATCCACATAACTTTCAAGTCGAGGCTCAAGCTCTTTGGCTACCTTCCTTGCCTTAGACCACTCCTCTGCAGAAATGAAAGCATCAATTGCTTCCCTAGAAATAAAAAATGAAATTCTGTGAAAGAAGCCAAAGATCTATATTAAAGCAACACATGACAACAAGGACAAAACTCTCATGTTTTTATCAAATAACTTCACCTTATCATCTCAACTCCCATGTAAAGTTGGGCTGCAGCATTGTGTGCACCAACCTCAACCAGCAATGGGCCTGCTGTGGTAGCAACATCAATGGCTTTGTCACTGTCCAGAAACTTGATAGCCAGCTCAGCTGCCTTTGACCACGCTGTTGCCATGGTTTTTACACTGTCAGCATTGCTTTTGTTGACTCTAAGGTAACACTCCACTGCCCTTTCATATTCTTTTGCCTCTTCCCATTGTCTTGCCTGATTCATCAAAGCTTTAGAATCATTTGATCCTGTATTCATGATGTTTCCAGCCTCACGGTCATGCTCATTCTGGTTTTCAGAAGGTTGTAAAAAGTTACTTAAATAATGTCAAAAAACATGTTTTATCTAGTAGAAGCATTTTTTTACTTCACCTGCAAAGCTTTCAATTTGTGTGGCAAATATTCTTTACAAAGTCTCAATGCTTCTGGCCACATTCCAGAATCTCGATACTGTTTGACTGCCAGCTCAGGTCTTTGCGCTCTCAAAAGCAAACTCTCAAATTTGATAAAATCTGAAGATTCAAATGCCACTTTTGCTTGTCCAACTAATACATCACCAACACTTCCTTCAAAAGAAAATTTTAACAAATTCAAAATGGCTTTTCACATTTTCAAGTGAATGAATTAAAAACCATCTTTATAAAATGAAAACTTCACCTGGCTCATGCTCCTCTGCCACCCTCTGAGCTGATTCCCAGTCTTGATTATGAACATACATCAAAACAGCCTCTTTTGGTTTCTTTGCCTTTAAAAGAGATGCACATGAATTTGTGGCATGAAAAAATCTCAGTCATGGGGTAAGTGTTCAGCTTCTTTTTATCACAAAATTGTACTTACCTTCACAAATTGAGCCTCAGCTTCCTTAAACTTCCCTTCATCTTCCAAAGCCATTGCATATTTATAGTGGACATCCTCAAGTTTTTCAGTGGCAGCCAGTCTTGCTAACTCAAAAGCAAAGTCAAACTGGTTATTGTCACATGAGTAATCAATGCCTGAAAAATGGATTTAATAAAATATATTCTTTCATAATCTTCTATTCAACTTCATATACATTGATCTAAGATTCCAAATTTGTTGAGAAGCTTTACTCCGGATTCTCCCCCAAGTGTTTTTGCCCAGAAAAAGGCAACCTGTAAAATTTATGACAATGTTTTGGTGGGTCTTTTAAGAAAATAACCATATAAAAACTCACCTGCTTAGCAGCATTTGGTCCACCTTGAGTTTGAGCTACTCTGTGAGCATCCTCCCACAAATCAACCCCTCTGTACATATGGACTGCTGATTTCCAGTCTCCAGCCTCAACATAGTGCTGCTCAGCTGATCTGTAGTTACCCTCCTTAATTGCATTCAAAAACACTTTAAAAAAACTTTAATTTGATTTTCCTCTGAAAGTCTTACCTGGTCTAATTCTTGAGCAAGATGAATATGAGTTGATTGTACAAGATCTGGATGGTACTTCTGTACCAATTTTGTCATCTATAAAATAAGTCAAATCTCAGATGCGTCAACTAGAACTAAATCTTAATGTATGTATCTAGAATCAGGAGATGAAAAATATTAACTGCCTTGTTGAAGAAATTTACTTTGAAGAATTGGTGGTACAGTCAAGGTTGACCCTGTACCTTGGATCTCAAATTTCTCTAACTCTCATTATGCTAATTCGGCCACCTGAAGTACCTGATCGTATTGCCTTTGCTTTTTGTACATTGAAATTGCCAAATCTGGTTCTTGGACAGATATGTAGAGCTTCTCAGCCTCTTTAAAACGACCCTGTTCTTCCAGCCTTTGTGCCTGAGCAATATACATTTTGCTAACTTCAGATGAGTCCATATATTTGCTTGCAAGATGGTGAGCGTCCTCCCACATCCCAGCACTGTTGTACATCTCTATGGCCTGCTTGTGCATATTAGACTTCATGTAAAACTTCTCTGCTGTCTTGTAGTCCTTTAAACATCATCAAAATTTTTTTATTCAAACTCAACTGACTGTTTAAAATTGAAATTTTCTTACCTGAATTGATGCAAAATGTTGTCCGAGTTTATAATAGTATTTGTTCAGCTCCCCTGAACTGTCATCTATAACCTTAAGACAAACTTGTAACTTATAACCAAGTTTCTTGACATGATAAAATCTTCTTCCCTTACTTGAATAATTTGTACAGCTTTTTTCCACTGTCTAGCATTTATTGCAGCATCAAGAGCTTTCAGGGTGCGTCCTGCTTCAATGTAGTGGTTGATAGCTGCATCTAGTTGTTTGCTGTCTGCAAGGTGATCACCCCATTCTTCCTCAAGATGAACAACTTCACTTGGAAATGAACGCCTGTGGGAGAATCAAATCTTAATGGTCACCTCTTAATTCACTATCAAACTTTTATACCTTGCTAAGTCAACTGCACGGGCATAACAATGAGCTTTCCGGAAGCATTCCAAAGCCTGAAATGGATTATTTCAATTATAAGAATTATTTCAATGTTAGCTTGTTTGATTTACCTGGTCTTCATTATCAACTTTCTCAAACAAGTCCCCAGCTTGTTCAAAGAAATCTCCTCTAAGTAATGCCTTTGACACCCTTTCCACAATATCAGCATTGTTCAACAGAGTTGGATCTAATGAAAGCAATCCAATAGTGTAAAAGTTAAAAGTTTTGCTTGAGTGATGAAGTACCTGATTTCACAAGTCTTGATGCCCTTGTTGCTAATCCTGCTTGCAAGTACAATTCTAATGCTGCTTGTGAATCTCCTTCCTCTTCTTTAATGGCTCCTGCTTTCTCCTCTTGCCCAGTTTCTAAAAGCCACTTCTCATGTATGTGTCGTAACTCATCAAGACGTGGATGACCTTTAGCATCTGCCAAATTGAGGGCTTCATCCCACATGTGTAGACCAGTGTACATCTGATGTAATAATATTTTTTGTGATTATCTTACATTTGGCTTACCATGCACCTATTCAGCAACAAACTGTTTTTTATTTTCTAATTCATTTATTCCATTTTTCCAGTTTGTAATATAAAATTACAATTTTAGGAATTTTGAGTTTCAATATTGTTATGATCAACATATTCCCTGGAACTGGGCTTTGAGCTGGGTTTTTCAACTTTTCAGGCGTATTATCAACCCATATTGAAAAGACCATTCTAATGTAAATTCTCAGATTTGGTCAAGTAAACTGCATTACCCCACTTGAGAGAGGCTCAAGTCAAAGAACATTAATTGACCATATTGCCTCTCATAAAAGTAACTTCTATTTATTATTTTACCTTGCAGGACAGTAGGTGCAAGATAATAATAGGTATGGAATATAAAGTTGGATATGTTCTTTTGAATAGCATGTTGTCTATACTTTGTGACTGTGATTTCTTCAATAGTAAGGTTCTGTGTAGGTTGAAGTTGAAATCTCTCTTAACGGTTCCTATTACTTGAAAGTAAATTGATCTGATTTTACTTCTCTGAAAATTTTAAATGAACAACGCCAGCTAGGAGGCACCATACATTAGGACACTAACCTATTGTGCTTTGAGGACTTTGAGAGTTTCATTGGTTGAAAGATGTTTTCTTCTGTGCCTCAAGGGTAACAAATAGGATCTACACTTTGATAAAAGCTTATACCAATGCCAATGGACTTCAACCAAGAGACACAATTACTCAGAGTCAATTAGATCATGGATATACAAGTATTTCTGTATTTTCAGGAGAAACCACATCATATAAGTTGTCAGCATAGACAGTTAAAAAGAAAGATGTATATTGTTGATCAGATTACAGGTATAAAGACTTAAGAGAAACTGCCCCAATATGATGCCCTAAATGCAACCAGCTCTAATGTCCTTAACACAAGACCTCGAGTCATTCAGTTGCACATAACTCGTGCATCTTGATTCAACCATACCTCACCCCTTAAAGATTTAATGTATAGCCATAACCAATGGCAAATAACCCACATTTATAAAACAAAAGAACCATTTAGTAATAGAGATGGGCCCTGACCCTGACCCTGACTTTTGACCCGCAGTAAATAAGAGGCCAACCCGCCTTCGACCCGGGTACTTTCCGACACGACATGAAGATATTTTTTTTGACCCAAAGGGAAAAAATTGAAAAATTTGACATTTTTAGGGGAATTTATTCAAATTCAAACCCAAACCATAAATGGCTGACCCAACCCGACCCGAGCCACAAAAAATTGACCGACCCGACCCGGGTCAAAAAATTTTGACCCGGACCCATCACTACAGTTAGTAGAATGCCCCAACAAGGTGGACACTTAGAAAAATACTTTTAAGTCAAAGAATACAAAAGTGCTGTCAATGGCAATATCTCAGTTGGCTAGGTAGGTGATGACTGCCTTACCCTCCTATTAAGCCAATCCATCTAACTTAACTTTCATGCACTACCCCCAAAGCAGACAAAACATCAAATGCCCACCCCTGCCCCTATGATCTGACGCTTCCCTTTTCAGGTCTTTATCAAGGGTTTTAACTACTTTGTAATGCCTGCCAATTTAATTGCTCCGTGTATAATCATACAGAGAGACAAAATTAGCCTTTCTTGATTACCTCAATAGCCTCGTCCAGTTGGCCGTGCTCAAGATAAACGCTTTCTGCGGCTTTAAATCTCTTGTCTAGAATACAGAGCCTAGCAATCACTTCCTGTTTCAAAGTTTGTGATGTAAATAAGTTATAATGGTTCAAAGCACTTTTAAAGTTGACATTACTGGCGTGTCCATCCCATCTCCCCCATAGGCCTCTGCAGCTCCATCTGCCACATTCAAAGTTTCACGCAAGAATCTTGCTTTTGATACATCTCCGAGGGCTGCATAACACCGTTCTAAAAGTCAAGTGTAAAGAATTTTTAACCTTTGATTTTTTTTAAATAAGTACTGAAATTCAAATTAAAAACCTGCTATCCATAGCTGTTTTCCATCAAAAGATAAATTTGCTAAAGTTCTCCACATTGCTTCAGTTTCTGGAGCCAATTCCAGTGATTCCTTAAATAAGTGGGAAATGTTTTAAAAAGTATATTCAATAATGATTTTAATTCCTATTCTTACAAGGTATGCAACAGCTCTATCGAAATCTCCATCATCCACTGCAGTCCCAAACTCAATTAAGCCTTCATCAAGTTCATAAGAGAGTTGGTGCTGACCTTCCTATTTTAAAAAAAGGTTTCAGTGGTAAAATGAAAGTAGCAAAATAAATTATGAGAAAAAGCTAAAACTACCTGAACAATAACTTCTGTCTTACCATCCTCTCTAACAATGTCAACAACATCACCTTTTATTGGGAGAAGGGTGACCCTATCTGGAGCATCCATATTGTACCAGATAGCCATATTCTCTCGACTTTGAGCAACCACAACATCTGGAATCCACTCAAATGGCTTATATATAAAGTTAGACGAAAAGTAAACTGGCAAATTACCTGACCCTGGAACCCATTGAACAAAAGTACAGAAATTCAAGACAGATGTCTTGGTCAAATTTTCCACATCAACAAGATTCAGTCGACTCCTTTTATCACGAAACAAAAGCTTCTTTCCAGTTTCATTCAGCTCCAACCAATCAATCTTGGAATCGTGACTGATCTATTAAAATTTAGAAGACTTGAATCAACAAAAACTAATGGTAAATGGAATTATAATTTCTATTAAAACCTAAAACTTATTTAGGGGTATCCAACACATCTAAGTAGTTTTTTTGATGAATGCTAGGCAAAATTAATCCTGTAAGACTCACTTTTGTCTTGACTGGGAATCATTTCATTATTTTTTTCTGCATATTTTGGCAACTCAGGGTCACATGTTGCCTTGAGGTATCGGGGTTTGAACACCACACCTTCTGATCCCCAGCCAGCTACCACTTAAACTTAGAGTAAACATTGCATGGCCTTGAAAATCAAACAAACTCAAGCAAACCTTTTACATGCACAACAAGGTTTTAATAAGTATCTCTAATAGATGGGCCCTGACCCGAGCTTACTTTTGACCCGCAGTCAATAAGAGGCCAACTCGCCTTTGACCCGGGTACTTTTTGACACGACCTGAAGATATTTTTTTGACCCGAAGGGAAAAAATTTGACATTTTTTGGGGAAATTTTCCCAATTCAAACCCAAATCATAAACGAATGACCCGGCCTGACCCAACCCGAGCCACAAAAAATTGACCTGACCCAACCCGAGCCACAAAAAATTGACCTGACCCGACCCGGGCCAAAATTTTTTACCCGGACCCATCACTAATCTCTAATAATATAATTTCTTACTTGTCCCAAGGAATACCCAAAAGCCAAATCTTCCAGTGAGATAGTTTTCAAGTCAAGCAAATAAGCCAACTTTTTATTTTCACTTTCACGCCTTCGCTTCCTTTCATTAATCCGGACACTTATCTACGAAGAAATAATTTATAAATATTTTTTTTGTTCAAGTTATTTATGAAGTGTAAGCAGCTTTACCAAATGTGGGTTCATGAATTCGGTTCTGACACTTCCAAGAATTTCATTCTTTCCATATTCTACAAGGCTAAGCTCACCAGCATTGAAAATCATGCAGACATTTGCATTTTCAAAGTAGTATCTTTCATTTCCTCCTGCATTTGCCCAGCTTATTTCACTCAGCAGGTTGCGCTAGAATATGCAATTTTTTTTTATAAGTGATCTCCTTCAAGATAAGTTTAAAATTCAAACCTGCAAGTCTCCAACTAAAAGCGTTTCAGGAGTCTTGGCTACCAAATAATTTTCACCTCCCATGATGCGGACATCCTCAATCTCATGGCCATAGACAGATTTCAAAATAACACCCCTGGCACCCTTAATGAGGGGTTTTACAAGAACCTGGAAAATACAAGGAACTGCTGCTCAATGAAAAACTAACCTCAATTTAAACTATCCAAACCTGGCTTGGCCCAACATAAGTCATTTCAAACTTGTTTTTCCAAACTGACCTTCTCAAGACAGACTCAAACAATTCCACACCACCACAAAGTGAGCCTGCAGCAACTTTTGATCCATCTTTTTTCCATGCCAATGCAGTAATACTATACATCCAATCAATGGTAATGATCAACACTAATTGTAAATTAAGAGAATTCCTATTAACCTGTAGATGTATTTGATCTCTTTAGATCCATTTTCTTCCCATAAGTTTTTTCTACCACTCCAACTGTAGACTCGGATTCTATCATAGCTTCCCACACAAAGTGCTTGTCCACCTACAATTTTATTTTATTAAATAAAAGAAGACACTTTCATAGAAAAAGTTCATACTTGGACTGCAACACATCACAGTAAATTCCTTTTCTGTTGGATCTCGAAAGTAGTCAAATTGTTGAGACATGACTCCATCTATCAATTAAATTATTAAATATGGCTCTCCAAACTTTCACCTTTTCTAATTCAATGGGTATGAAGTGTACACAAGAAATAAATGGTTAAGTTTACAGTTAGTACAAGTCACAAAATATTCTTTTATTGTCTGGATCATTTTTGCAGTTTTTGTGGCTTTCCAAAGTTAAAGGCTGCTGACCTTTTTTAAATTATGCCTTACAAGTCTTTATTTTTCTTTAAAGACACACTTTGGTGATCTTTTTGGTCTTTTCTGGGGTTTACCCAGGCAGGAGTCTAAACCGGGTTTGCTAGGATAGAATTCCGGCTTCATACCACATGACCACCTTAACTCCCTCTCTGTAGAAGTATTAATTAACTGTAGATATAGAGATGGGCCGTGACCCGACCCGACCTGACCTGAGCTTACTTTTGACCCGCAGTAAATAAGAGGCCAACCCGGCTTTCACCCGGGTACTTTCTGACCCGACCCGAAGAGATTTTTTTGACCCGAAGGGAAAAAAATTGAAAAATTTTCCAAACTCAAACCCAAACCATAAATGGCTGACCCAACTCGAGCCACAAAAAATTGACCCGACCCAACCCGGGTCAAAAATTTTTGACCCGGACCCATCACCACGTGTAGAAGTATTAATTAATTTATAGGCGAGATATTCCAGTAAGTTAAGGAGATAAGGTGTATGAGTCTATTTAGGCCATAGTGGGTGAAAGGTTTGGTATTGTAGCTGGAATAAATATTTAGGGAGGGGCATCTTCTGTTGGAAAGTTGTTTGTAGCAAATCTCATGGGCTGGTGGGTTATGATCTGGCTCTCGATGTGTAGGGTGGACATTCTTGCAAACTGAATACAAAATACCTGGAGTGTAGAAGACTATCTTTTTATCACATCCAGCAACAGCAATGTGGTTTGTTGACCATGCCAAGGCGTAGGGCGGTACACCATGCACAAGCACTTTACCCTTTTGAAAAATTCAAGATCTCAGAATTTTTCAACCAAAACAGATTGTGGATAATTAATGCTTTACCTGTTGCCTTGCATTGCTCTCATCTGTCACGTACCAGCGCACAATCGACCCATCTGCATGGCCTGATAGGAATCCGGTGCCAGCTTGATTTGATGCCAGTGACACTACATAAGAATCTGTGCCATAAAGGGTTGTGGCTTTATTGTTTTTAATAAAGGCTGATCGGACTTTCCCATCAGCAAGTCCAATTATTAGAGGTCCTTGAGATGGCCATGTCAGACAAGTCACAGCAGATGTCTAAAAAAGTGAAGCATTCAAACTAAGCTCAAAACAAACTATTGAAAATTTTATGGATCAAATCAGCCACTCTTTGAAAATCAAAATTTTATCCCATAAGATAAATGAAAAAGTTTTGTAAAGAAAGAAAGGCTTAGTTTAAAGTCAGCGAGTCAGGTGCATCGGGAGGAGTCAGTAATTGTTGAGAGAATGGAGGTGAAGAGCAAAAATCCCAGTGAAGACCTTCCCAATAAAAAAAAGAATCAACACTGAACTGTCAATTGATGGGGAAAAGGGGCTTTATATGCCAAAGGTAAGGAGGGATTGGATCAGAAGGATCTGATCAAGAAGTAGCGGTCCTCTGAGAAAAGGGTGAACTTGAAACAGCGGGAAAGCAAACTGTGGGAATAAAAATATGGCAACCTGTTTAGAACAACTTACATTACACGGAAGGAAAGCTAAACTAATGGAAGCCTGTTTGAAATCACGAAGCATGTATATTAAATATGCGAATGAGTAATAAAAAAAATTCAAATTCAAGTAGTGTTGGCTTTACTAAGTTTACATTTATTTTTGACTGAAAGTTGTGTCTTATAAGCTAGTCACTTGATTTTTAATTTGATAAAAGTGAATAAATGAGTAAGAGATAATTCTAATCAAGTTTTTGCACAACAATCAATCCTGACTGAGATAATCATCTCAAAGGCTCGAATAATTAAGGCAAATCCAGGGGTCAAAGATTTTGCCCAGACCGAGTATTGAACCCCAGTCTCCCAGTTCTCAGTTAGTTGCTCTAACCATTAGGCTACAGTGACCCCTGAGGACAAAAAAGTAAAAACACCATTTTGGAGCCAAGAGATTGATTCCACAAAAAAGTTGCATTTATCAGTCACATAATAGAATCTTATTCTGGCAAAATGCAGTTCCTGAGACTTGACCTCAGTTCTTTTATTTCTCAAGAAAAGCTGCAATGCTATAGATGAATGTGAACCAACCTCTTGACTGATAAATATTAATAACAATAGAAGTAAAAAAGTCAATGAAACTTATTTAGAAGGATTTAATTCATTGGTATTTATTTAAATGAAACTGTATTTTTATTTAGCTCAGCATTAGGGTATAGAAAATTCCTTTTAATTTACATCTTCAAATGTACTAGTCATAGTGCATGTATAAACCTTAACAACTTCTAGAATTTCAATGATTTTTATAATGTTATTTGAGGCTGTGAGTAGTCAAAATTAATTCAGATAATTGCATAGATCCCTCAGCAATTTTAGTTTATTAAATTCAAACATTAATGAAGTTAGCTTTGTTAAGGGTTGCCTAACCTAGGGTTTAAGCTCTCAGCGATTGAACTAACATAAAGACATCAGACTTGATATTTGTTTGATTACCTGTACAAATTTGTTGCAAATAACTTTTTTCTCTCCCCAATCTTCCCCTATTTTATACACAAACACAATATTATCAGTCTGTCCAATTGCAAGCTTGGTGCTGTCTGGTGAGAATTCGATTGCCTAAAAACCATGTACTAGACTTCATAAAAAATATTTAATTTTAATACAAAAGTTACTTTAACAATGTAGCTTCTTTTGCCATATTTTGGGTCAGCTGGCTTAGTTGAAAACTTGTCACGTTTCTCTCCAGTCTCATCAAATAGGATGACAACCCTGTCAGAAGTGCAGACTGCCAATTTTAGATTGTTGCTTGACCATGCAAGAGCACTTATTTTGGCTGCCCCATCCTAAAAGTATATCATTCATAAACTTAAATTGTTAAAATGGAACCCAAAATATATGCCATTCTTGTACACCATCATCATCAAAATGAAAAATTTGAAAAAATTACCTGACAGGCTAAAATATTTTTTAGATATTTTAGTTGCATTTTCACTTAACTCTTTCCAAACATTGTATTTCTTCTCGTTCTAAAATTTTCTAATGTTATAATGACATTATTTGTTTTGTTTGGAATGCCTGCAACTAAGGTAGAAGTATGACAGCATGCAGTAAAGCTTTCAAAAAGCTTCCCCTTGAAGTAAAGGGATGGGTTTTTCATACTTTAGTGAGTAACCTCAATAGTAGGTATTTGTTTATGAGATTTAACATACCTTATGTAAGAAATTCAAGAAAATTATTTTAACAAATAAAATTGTTATAATGACAATCCAGGTATAATTTGTACCCTCCAACTCCACCCCTCACTCACCAGCACAAAATATACCTGTATATAAACCAAGCTGCTTTCTTAACCATTCCATAACAAATGCCATTCTGGAAAAAAGTTTTTTAGTGCAATTTTTTTTTGAACAACATAAAGCTAATTTTTATAAAGTCGTGAGAGCATTATTTTTAACTGACAATAAACTTGGCCCTTTTGAGAGCATTCTGACAAACTTCAAAAATGGATCTTGGAGAATCAGAACAATGCGTGAGAACTTATTGGGTGAAAGTGAGGATGACTTGGAGTTTTATATCACCTTTCCAACCCCAACTGGCCTCCCAACTGATGAAGATAGCTTCGACTTTGCTTTTGATGCAGAGGGCCCAACTGAACCTCTTGTCTTTATTTTAGGATGGGCAGGAAGTAATGACAGGTTGTATTTCTCAATGTCAACAAAAGCCTGAATGTTTTCTCACTTATTCTTTCCAATATTTGTAGGGATCTTTCAAAGTACAGCAGGATTTATGAAGAACGTGGATGCATCACAGTTAGATATTCAGCACCTGGAGAGTACATCCTTTTTGATACTGAAAAGATTCGCCCTTTGTCGTGGAAACTTTTAGATTTGGTCTCTGAAATGTCCCTAGAGGGGAGGTTGGAATTTTTTTTTCAGGACTTTTTAACACTATGTGCTCAAAATATGTTATTTTTCAGTCCCATCTTTTTCCATTGCTTCAGCAACAGTGGTGCAACTGTGTTTCAATTCATGATGGAAGCCATGGAAAGTGATGAAAAGTATAAGGGATTGAAAAAGAGAGTTCTGGGTATGACATTATTTAGTCCTCAGATCAAAAATGATCAATTTTACTAAGGCTTTGAAAATTGTCTTTTTTGTCCTTTTCACCAAAATTTGTTGAATCTTTTTAGCACTTGAAATTTCATGAGTTTGACTGGCTCAAAAATGATGAATTAAAGCTCTTATTTTTGGAAATGATTTAACAATAAAAGAAATCTTCAAAAGTTCTTAGACCCAGGGCTTGAAAATTGGAACATAAATATTGTAAATATCTTAATATTGTTTGAAACTGTGGAGATGAGATCTTAGGGTATATATAACATTTTTTATCCCAGACATCAGCAGATAAATATTTGAGGGTTCTTTCCTAGCCTATTAGATTCTCTAAAAACTAGCGATGGGTCCAGGTCAAAATTTTTTGACCCGGGTCGGGTCAAATTTTTGTTGCTCGGGTCAGGTCGGGTCAGCCATCTTTGGTTTGGACATGGATTTGGAAAATTTCCCCTAAAAACATCAAATTTTTCAATTTTTTCCCTTTCGGTTCAAAAAAATGTCATCGGGTTGGGTCAAAAAGTACCCGGGTCAGAGTCGGGTCGGCCTCTTATTTACTGCGGGTCAAAAGTATGTCTGGGTCGGGTCGGATCAGATCGGGTCAGTTCCCATCTCTACTAAAAACCTAATAAGCTATGACCAGAGCGTACTTTTGACCTGCAGTAAATAAGGGGCCCGCCTGTTTTTGACCTGGATATTTTTTGACCCAACCAGATGAGACTTTTTTGATCCAAAGGGAAAAAATGAAAAATTCAAGATCTTTAGGGAAAATTTTCCAAACCCAGTGTTGGCTATCCCAACCTGGGTCAAAAATTTTTGACCTGGACCCATCACTACCTTCAACCCCTTCACAAATCTCACAGTTTATAATCGACTTGTTTTACAAAAAATATTTTGAGATGGTATATCAGGGTCAAAGCAGCCTCCTATTAGAAAATGCCTATTTTATAATACAGGATATGAAATTGTTTACTTTTCACAGGTCAAGTTTTTGACAGCACACCTGGCCAAAGAACAGCCTCTTCTTTCCTAGGAGCCTTTGGATTCATCCAAAAACCAAGCAACCCCCTTTATGATTACATTTTTGCTAGAGTGATGTTGGCTTATGCTATCTTGATGAGTGTTGTGAGATCAATTGCTGCTTTCATCTCCTCCAAGACAATGTAAGTATTTTTGAATGATGTTTATGCTCAATTTCAAATAAAGATTTCTATATTTGATATCTTCTGGATTCCAGAATCCTAGAAAAATAAACAAATTTTTACATAGAAAATATAGTTTTGATCTCCAATTACCAACAGGTCACCATGTTGCTATGAGTTTATTCTGAAAGAGTCCTTTTCTTGTCCTTCAATGTTTATTTTCTCTAAATCTGATGTGGTGATTCCAGGTAATTTGTAAAATTTCACTTGGGTTGATTTATAGAGCAAAAATCAATTTCCTTATTTTTCCAGCTGATGATGTTTTGAAGGTAGCTGAAAAATGTGAGAAGAAAGGAAATTATGTGATCAGGCTTGAATTTGAAGACAGCTCCCACGTAAACCACTTTGACAAGCACTCAGAAGTGTACACTTTGGGGATAGATCAGTTTTTGAAAAAGTGCATCGAGTGTCAAAGTGAAAAAATACAGGAAAGAAAAAATTTGGAATCAAAGAAGTCCATCTGAACAAGATTACAATTTTTCTATGATTTTTATGTATTGAAATGTTTTCTTAAGCCAGCTCAAGATACTGAGAACTTTGAATATATATTTTATAGTTGGTTTTTGTAATATCTTTTTAAAGTCTAGCATATCAATTGGTGGGTTTGCATCCAAAGTGTTAAACAGTATGGTGTTATTGCTAAGGTTGTTTAAAGATTGGCAGTATATATTTATAACTGTAACACTTCTTTTGAAATCTGAGTCTGACCAGGCTCTGCATTTGTTGGGTGGGGTCATGGCTTTTTTCATATTTACCAAAAAATAAGTTAGAAAATACCCTCTGTACAATCACTTTTCGCAGTAGAATGTTGTTAATCGGGGCTAGGGGGCAAAGGTTGATCAGGAGGGTTTAGCATTTCTCCCCGCATAAAAAACTGGACTTCTACTTAATTTCATTTCTTCTTTGATAGCTCCCACAATTTTAAAGCTAGAATGTTGAAATGTTGTATGAAGACAGCTAAAACTAATACCTAAATATTGTTTTTCAATACCTTTTACTGCAAAATTAAGCACAAAGCCAGCATAGAGGTTTTTCTAGACCTCAAACTCAAAAAAACGTTAGCGAAAAAATGCCAGCTTCTAACTTTCATCTTCTTTCTTTTATAGCTCACGCAATTTTAAAGTTAGAAAACTCAAATTTTGTATATAGGCAGCTTGAACTAATGTCTAAATAGTATTATTTAAAGACTTTACTCTAAAATTAAGCATAAATCCAGCACAGAGGTTTTCTTAGATCCCAAGCTTTTTCCTTTTTCATCTTTTTTTACCACTAACCTTACTTATTTTTTTCACTTCTTAGACAATCTCCCATGGTCTAGTGGCTAGAATAGCTGGATACCATCCAGCAGGCCAGGGAACTATACCCAGTATCAGAAAACTTTTTTTTTATTCTTTTATAGTACGCCTTGCAAATTTGTTTTCACTAGAGGCACACTTCTTTTGGCTGGGAATTTTTTTTTAATTTATTTGCCATATTTTACCCATGTGGTTCAGCTGAGCCTTTCTACCTAATTTCACTGATATTGGGCCAGCAGTTTGGAAGACTATAAGGTTCTGAAATCCTGACACACTTTGAATTTTATTTATATGGAAGATAGATGATTTCATTATTATTATGAATCGCATGCTCACATCTAAAAGTATAAATTTAATTACTATTAAGTCTGAATCTTGGGCCTATTTATTCAACACCATTCTTGTGAGTCTAAGAATCAAGCAATATTATTAGTTGGGATTTTTAGTAGCAGCTCAGTGCTCAATTGATTTGGGGACACATTGTGGGAAATAAGTTTTATTGTTATCATGAAATAGATTACTGAAATCCTTTATGGTAGGTAATCTATATTTGTTTAACTACCTTTTGAAGTTTCAATTAAATTTTCTGTTGATTGAATATTTGGCACTTGTAAAGGGAGATTTAGAGTTTTGCCAAAGGAAACCTTACTACTTCTATCAGAATACAAATGAGGAAATTTAAACTTACTCTACAGAAATATTTTCCTTTAGACTCTGTTTGTTTTTTATGTATATTGATTTTCAACATCAAAACAACAGTATTTTTCTAATATTACATACTCTGTAGTAAATAACATGCATATGTTAATCTCATTCTCCATTCATTTTTTTCCTCTGAGAAATATTTGGTGAAATATTTGCTTTCATTTTTTCTGAAAAAGTTTTTAAATGTCATTTAGAAGCATTACTTTTTATCCTTCATAATGCTCCTGAACACTGTGGAATTTTTATCACTATTCAAAATGTTGTTTTTGCTGTTTTTAAGAAAGTTCATACAACAATACCTCAAATGAAAATTTACATTTTTTATTTTTTATACACCTATGCTTTTGAATGTGGCTGTGTTGAAGATTGTGAGGGATCCGGAGGGTTATCTATCATTCTAAGATGAGTCATAACTATAAAGAACGATCCAAATTGAAGATAATCTTGTCTAACAACTGCGCATCATTACTTTTTCCTTGAACTTTAGATTTTAAGAAATGCAACAAAAAAATTAATTATTCTAATTAAGTCCGTATTCATCCAAATTGTTTTCTAAATATCCTTCTCAAATTTATATTGTACTTCAATATTCTTAATAATTTTGTACTTTTTTTATAACTTCACTGTTTGCTTTCAACATTCCTCAGGAAGCCCTGTTGGAGGTTAAGGAGAAAGTTCTCTCACATATATCTTTTAAAGTTTCCCACAGAAATCTATTAATCATTCTCAAAGAAAATTTAGTTTTTGTTAAACCACTGGTTTAATTATTCTCACTCAATTAGATTTTGATTGTTGCCTGAAACCTTTAATTGATTCTTGGGAAAAATATTTGAACCAAAGACTTGATAAGTTTGCTGGGAATAAAGTAAAATTATATTTCTTTTTATCCATTGCCAAATTTGATTTGATGTTGGATTGTCAACAATCAAAGGCAATATTCTTCGATGGGCCTGAAATTCCTTATTCAATCATTTCAAGAGATAGCTTTTTTCCCTTCGTTTTACATGCATAAACTATTTTGTTTCCTGTTTTAGTTTCCATGAAAGGAGCAAGGAGAGAGTAACTCTGTATAAATAGGTGGCAGACCTGAAAAAATGAAGCAAGCATCAAGTACAAACAAAGAGAGGTGATTTTTTTAGTTAGTTTAAAAAGAATGCTGCTCTCAAGGAAATATTTTGTATATAAGGACAAGTCTATGGCTTTTTAAACCCAAGACTTAGTGTTTAAAACAAATGTTGGTTGGTTGGAGACTATTTTTTGTTAGAATCTTATGCACTCAATAATATAAGTTTTTTTACACATCAGTCAGTTTTCATCAATTAAATATTTGAATTTTGAATTTGAATTTATTCTCTGCTCCAGCGATTATAACTACAATGGTTAAACATCTTTGTAAGAGCTTTTGCCCCATAAAGTATAAACTTTATAGGACATTGTTGTTCTGAATAAAAGTTCACACAATATCAAAATAAAAGTTAGGTTCAAATAATTTATGTCACACTAAAATTATCCTATGCCTTCTAGGGGAGTCACATCACTCAAGTTATTTGATAAAAGTATTCTTTAGGTGGATTCTAAGTCGGTCAGGGTTGATTCCAGAGGTCCAGTCAAATTTAATGTTTTGCGTGGCACTGAAGTCTGTTTATGAAACTGTTTTTTCCAACTTTATAAGTCTTGAGGAATCCATTGTAATAGCACGCCCTGGGCATCTGTTATTGATGTAGAGATGGTTTTGAAGCTTTTTGCCCAGTCTTGTGGTATTGTTTCGCAGTAAAGTAAGATTGATAGGGAGTTTCTTAGACATCTGTCAGAAGCATGAAAATATCAAGATGAGAAGATTATTGGTTATCATATTATCATTCAAATGAGTCCTCAGTAAAATCAATGAATGAATGAGAGAATAAAATTAACATTTGATTTTGTTAAGCACCAAAAAGTTATGAAATTTAATATAATTGGATTCTGGCTAATTCTTTAGCATTAAAGTTATCTTTTTTAGAATCCAATGCTTTTTTAAGGCTTCCAATTCAAATAATGTTTGCTCGCATCATGCAGAAAAATTTCCATTCGATGTGTTCAGTTGTTTTTTTTATATTTGCTAACCCATGATAATCTCAAAGAATATATTAAAAATTAGTTTTATTATTGAATTTTAGTTCTGATTGCATTCGCCCGGCAAAGCTTTTAACACACAGCGATGACATCAAGCAAAGAATCACAGTAAGAGCTACATTAACATTTCAAAGAGTCCATATATTTAAATGTCAACCAAGATTTTTAGAGAATTGACTGACTCCTTAAAAAGAGACAATTGGGTGCAGGTTTGACGGATATGCAGGGATGGGGAATACCATGAAGGTGGGATACAGCTGCACAGTGTTCTAAGTTATCCAGAGATAATTTGTCAGCTGCAATCCAGATACTGGTGGTTTTATTTATACAGACTCATAGGCCTAGCAAAACCCCCTAGTTCTCTATTAATTCTTTCTTAATCAACTCACAAGATGGCTACCTCATCCAAGAAATGATAGCTTTAGTGACTAATACATAAGCTTCTGATTTTAAACTGAATTTTGTCAACCACACTAGATTTTTAGATTGCTTATTAGGACATTAATCCTACCATTTCCAGAGCATTTGGAGATATATTAAGTCAAGATTCTGCAGTTTTGAAACAGACACTCAAATGACTTTGAAAAAATATTTTTATCTACATATATAAAAAAGATGGGCGTACAGATGTTTGTTTGTTTGTCTGTCTGTTGGTATGTGGAGGGCTAATGGAAATCCAAACCCCTGCAGCGATCTTGATGAAATTTTCCACGCACATTCCCACCTGTCCAAGGAAGGTTTTGGTGCAAGTTTGACCCTTCCCCCTTCTCAATGGCCTGGGGGGGGCCTAAAACACTAAAAGCTGAAGGTATACATTTTTAAGATGCTCAGCATGTTGCAAATTAACCTTGGCAGAGCCGGGTACCTCAGCTAGTTAATTAGATAAAAACACTAATAAGTCTGTGTTTTTCTTGTCTTAGCTCCTAAATGATTCTATGTTTAAACAAAAATATACAAGAGATGTGGACCAGCCAATGAGAAAGGACGATCCTGACTATGGTAAGCCACAGCAAGGCACTTGGACTGCTGAAAGAGGAGCCAAGGCTCACTCACATGTCCACAGGGTAAACCAAAATATAATCTTAAACTTAATTTTCTTACTATTTTACCCTTTTTGATTTATTTTTCAAGGAAATTTTAGAACTTTGTGAAATCATTTACATGAATGGTTACAGCCTTCCAAAAGAAGAAACAGAGGCTTTTGCTATCATAACTTTTGGAGATCTTTTTAAGATTTACACAAGAATTTCTGACAAGGTAATTCTTTGTTGTCTACTCAGAAATAATAAATTTTAATGGTTTTTGCACTTTATGCTTGAAACAAAGGTTGTGGGCCTTCTTCTCAGAGCAAAGAAATACAGACTTGTTTACTTTCAACCGGAAATGCTTTTTCAAGGTAAATGAAATTCAATCAAGAAAGCATAATTTGAAAGCTGATTGAATAATATTTTTTTTCAAAGGTCAGGATGAGGCCACCCTTGTTTACATGTTGAAGCCAATGAAAGAGATCTATAATCTTTACAACAAAGAGAAAAAAGCATTTGAATTGCCAAACTAGCAAAGACAAAAAAAGGTTGTTTTGATATTGTGAGGCCAAATAATGTATAAGTTTTTTGATTAATTTTTTTTAAGGGGAAAATTGGAAGTGAAAATTTAATTTTCATTAGAAATTTATTGTTAACAGACTATAGACTATGAATGTCATTCAAGATGGGGTAAAAATCTGTTTAGAAATATATTGTGAGTGTAACCTTCAGTTAATTATTGTTCCTAAATTTGAAACCTTCCTACTTGCAAAACCTTAAAATACAAAAAGGGGCTTGCAAAAGGCAAAAATGAGCTTGTATTTTGCCTCAATGAAAAGTTAATTTTGAAGTGGTTAGAGTGGTTGAAGTTCTTACGTTTGGTAATGAATGTTTTTTTGTTTCCAGGCTAAAATTTTTGAAACAGCGTTACCTTATAATTTACTTTCAAATAAAGATTACCTGGATGGATTCAAATCTTTGGCAGTACTTCTATGTGATTTAAAAAAAAATTACAATATTCTTTGGGATTTACAAAATCTCTGAAATGTTACTCAAAAGCCTCAATAACTGTCCCAGGGGGAAGCCTGATTTCAATCAATCTTTTCAAGGCAATAAACAATATTGTGATTTTTCTCACTCAAGAAATGACTTCCCACAGTCGAAATTATTGAATGGTTAAAAGCTTGTATCCAGAATGTTTTGTAAGAAATATCCAAGGTATATCCCTGAGTCTTCCTCAATAAAATCAAATGGATTATCTTTCTTCACTTTATTATGTCAGACCTCAATTGAATCTTTATTCACTTTCACTTAATATTCCATACATAAGTTTTTGTATACCTTACTCTTAATTAGCTATCAGGATACCAATACATAGTACACATAGTGATGGGTCCGGGTCAAAATTTTTACCCCGGGTCGGGTCAGCCAGCTTTGGTTTGGGTTTGGAAAATTTCCCCTAAAAATCCCAAATTTTCCCATTTTTTCCCTTAGGGTAAAAAAAATCCCATCGGGTCTGGTCAAAAAGTACTGGGGTCAAAGACCTCTTATTTACTGTGGGTCAAAAGTATGCTCGGGTCAGGTCAGGGCCCATCTCTAAGTACAC
>Ga0194133_10003163_pt1 | contig 23852 bp, 24 predicted proteins | sample TA2KigOf40mmetaG_FD_155448 | JGI IMG/M metagenome (GOLD analysis project Ga0194133, IMG submission 155448) | Freshwater microbial communities from Lake Tanganyika, Tanzania - TA2015055 Kigoma Offshore 40m | ecosystem: Environmental > Aquatic > Freshwater > Lake | place: Tanzania: Lake...
AAGATGAAGTTCGTAATATTGGAAAGTCTTTAAATGTTTCTAATAATATTTTACAAAGACATCCATTCCCAGGCCCTGGGCTTGCAATAAGAATTTTAGGAAAAGTTAATAAAGAAAAAATTAGAATCCTGCAGGAGGCTGATGATATTTATATTTCAGAATTAAAAAAAAGGAGTTTGTATAATAAAATATGGCAGGCCTTTGCTGTATTATTACCGATAAGAACTGTTGGAGTAATGGGTGACTTTAAAACGTATGATTTTTTATGCTCATTACGAGCGGTTACTTCAACAGATGGAATGACTGCTGATGTTTTTAATTTTTCTAATAAAGATCTTACTGAAATATCTTCAAAGATAATTAATTCTGTAAAAGGCGTGAATAGAGTAGTTTATGATGTGACTTCAAAACCACCCTCCACTATAGAATGGGAGTAAAATGAAACTTACAATTAATAAAATTAAACAAAAAAAATTTAAAGACCCAATTGTTTGCCTTACAGCATACACCACACCAGTTGCCAAGATTGTTGATCAATTTTCTGATATTATTTTAGTTGGAGATAGTCTTGGCATGGTTATGTATGGATTTAAATCAACGAGAGATGTTACTCTTGAAATGATGATTGCGCATGGAAAAGCAGTAAAAAAAGGAATTTCAAAAAGTATATTAGTAGTAGATATGCCCTATAAGACTTATGAAAGCGATCCTTTTGAAGCCTATAAAAATGCTTATAGGTTAATGAAAGAAACTGGTTGTGATGCAGTTAAACTTGAGGGTGGAGAAAAAATTATAAAGTGTGTTCAGTTTTTAATAAAGAAAAAAATTCCGGTTATGGGACATATTGGTTTACTTCCACAAACAGCCACCAAGTATTCTGTAAAAGGCAGAAATAATAGTTCAAGTAGAAATATTTTAAATGATGCAATTATTTTAGAAAAAACAGGATGTTTTAGTATAATAGTCGAATGTGTAACAAAGAGTCTTGCAGACACTATTAACAAAAAGATAAGTATTCCAACAATTGGAATAGGTGCATCTAATACCTGTGATGGTCAAGTATTAGTCATTGATGACTTATTAGGTATGACAGAAAAAGTTCCAAAGTTTGTAAAAAAATATGACAATTTAAATAAAAAAATTCTTGATGCTGTTAAAAAGTTTTCAATCGATGTGAAACAAAAAAGATTTCCAAAAATTTCAAATTTATATACCTAGATGGATCAGCTTTTACATGAGATAGATGAGGACCTTAATAAAGATAAATTAAGAAGCTTTTTTAAAAAATATAAGTTTATTCTATTTTTTATAATTACAATTATTTTATTAAGTGTAACAATTTTTATTTCAAGAAAAATTTATATTGAACAACAATCGAAAAAATCATTACAAGCATATTTAAATATAAACTACCTAATTGATCAAAAAAATTTTCAGAAAGCTAAAGACGAGCTTTGGAAACTTACTAACACAAGCACAAATATTTATAAAAATTTAGCATTTTCTAAATTATTAGAATTAGAAAGTAATTATCCAGATACTCAGAAAAAAATTTTTGAAAAAATTGAAAGTAGTAACTTAAATAAAGATGATAAAATTCTTTTTCAAATAAAAAGAGCAATACTTTTTTTTGATAATTTAGACGAAAAAGAGCTTTTAAGAATATTGGATATTCAAAAATTTAAAAACTCACCTTGGGAAATATTAGCTTTAGATGTAATTGGTGATTTTTATCAAAGTAAAAATCAAAATCAAAAAGCAAAAGAATTTTATAATAAAATAATTAATTTAAAAAATCTGCCCGATATATTTAAACAAGATATCCAGCGTAAAATAAATAGATTAGTATGAAATACTTTTTATTTCTTTTTTTTATTATTATAGCCTGCTCCTCAAAAGAAAAGAAAGTAGATTTAGATTTGTTTAGAAAGGAAGGAGAAAAAATAAATATTTTTAATGAAGGTTTTTTTAAAGAAGAAAAAAACGTTACAAAATCAATTAAATTATCAGATGTAGTCAAATTAAATGACTGGACAACAGAAAACTATAATATTGAAAGTTCTACTGATCATTTTCAATATGATGGCAAATTTAAAAATATTATAAAAAAAAATATAGGCTCATTAGTCAATAAATTTAATCAAAATGGAACATTGTTACACGATGGAAATATTTTGTACTTTGGCGACGAAAAAGGAACGATTTATAAATATGATTTTAATAATAATTACATTTTATGGGAGCAAAAAATATACGACAGAAGCTTAAATAATGTTCCAAAGAATATATCTATAACTTTATATAAGGGAAAAATATTTGCATCAGATAGCCTTGGATTTATTTATTCTTTAGATATTTTAAATGGAAAAGTTTTGTGGAAAGAGAATTTTGGTGTTCCCTTTGGATCAAACATCTTAGTTTATAAAGATGCGATCTACGTTCTAAATCAAAATAGTCGTTTGTATTCATTTGATACTTCTGATGGCAGAAAAATATGGAGTTTTGACACTCCATCAGGTGTTTTAAAGCAATCAAAATCCGGAAAAATTTCAACCTATAGAGATAAACTTCTTTTTTCTAATGACTTTGGAGATTTGACAGCATTAGATTTAGGCAAACAAGAGGTTTTATGGACAAGAAATTTAATTTCACAAAATATATTATCCTTAAATAATGTGTTTAAAATATCAAATATCTTAATAAACGAGAATGATGTTTTTGTATCATCCAATAAAAGTGAGTTGTTAAATTTAAATTTAGTTACCGGAGCAATCAAGTGGTCCAAGAAAATCATTTCGGCCAATGATAATGTTTTAAACTCAAGGTTTTTATTTACACTTACTGATAATAATTTTTTGATTTGTCTAAATGCAGACTCTGGAGAAGTTATTTGGTCAACAAACCTGTCAAAAAAAATTCCTACATTTAAAAAAGGTTCTGATATTGGTATACTATCTACACCTAAAGTTAATAATATCTTTGGTGTAATATTGGGTTCTTATCATCTCTATGTTTCTTCAACTGATGGTCAAATTTATAAAATTTCGGCAATTAATGGAAAATTTATTTCTGAAAAGAAAGTTAATAATGATTTCACAAACAAACCAATTGTATACAAAGACAAAATAGCTTTTTTAAATGAGTCAAAAGAATTAATTTTTGTAGATTAATTGTGGAAGATATATCGGTTGCAATTATTGGTAAGCCTAATGTTGGAAAATCTACCCTTTTTAATAAAATTTTAAGCAAAAATATCTCTTTAGTTGATAATATCCCAGGAACTACAAAAGATATAATAGAGCAAAGAATTTTTTATAAAAATAATTCTTTTTTAATTTTTGATACCGGTGGTCTAAAAAAAAAATCAAAATCAAAATCTGAAGAACAGACATATATTACAAAAAATACAATTCAGGCTATTTATAAATCTAATATTGTTTTTTTTTTAGTTGAAGCTAATGCGGGTCTTACCAAAGCGGATAAGCAAATATGTAGATTTATATTAGATAAAGGTAAGGGTTTAGTCTTTATTATAAATAAGATCGATTTAACTGAAAATTCTAGAGAGATTGTAAAAGAATATTTTTATTCAAATGTTGATTTGTTTGATGATGCATTATTACATGAACCTATATCAATGAATTCTGTTTTAAGTGGTTTTCCAAATAAAATATTTGAATTAGCAATAGAAATATTTAGAAATAGTAATAAGAATATAAATTCTAAATTTTTAAATATAGTGATTCAAAACCTAGTTTCAAAGAGTCGTATTCCTATATCAAATAAATATAGACCTAAAATTAAATTTATTAAACAAGTGAGCACATCTCCAATGATATTTAAAGTTTTTGGATCTCAACTAAATAAAATTTCACACGATTATAAACGTTATCTTTGTAAAGGAATTCTAAAAAAAACTAATATTAAAGGAGTTAGAGTTTTTTTAAAGTTCATTTCAGCAAAAAATCCTTATGTTGCACACTGATTAGCGAATATTACTTAGAAGAGATAGTTGGTTATCTTTCATATTCCTGTTCGTATCATCAATAGGAATGACAGGGTACTCTCCAGTAAAATAATGATCAGTAAATTCTGGAGATAAATTATTTCTTTTTTTATAACCCATAGCCCTATATAAACCGTCAATTGAAAGGAATTGTAAAGTTTTTACCCCTAAAAATTTAGTCATTTCTGGCACCGACATATTCGCAGCTAATAGCTGATTTTTACTAGGTGTATCGATACCGTAGAAATCGGGAAATTTGATTGGTGGTGATGAAACCCGTATATGAACTTCTTTAGCCCCAGCATCATATAGCATTTGTACTATTTTTTTTGATGTAGTTCCTCTTACTATCGAGTCATCAATTAAAATTAATTTTTTATTTTTAATTAAAGATTTTGTTGGATTGTGTTTAAGTTTTACTCCAAGCTGTCTAATATTTTGAGTAGGCTCTATAAATGTTCTGCCTACGTAATGGTTTCTTATGAGGCCTAGTTCAAAAGGAAATTTAGACTGAGATGCAAAACCGATTGCTGCAGGAACCCCAGAGTCCGGAACAGGTGAAACTAAGTCAGCACCTACATTAGACTCTTTTGCAAGCTCTTCTCCAAATTTCTTTCTAAATTCATATACACTTTTTCCAGACATTAAACTGTCCGGGCGTGCAAAATAAATATATTCAAAAATACATGGTCTAGCTCTTATTTTTGGAAATGGTTTAATACTTTCTAAGCCATTATTTGTAATTACTACTATCTCTCCATTTTCTATGTCTCTTACATATTTTGCTCCAATGATGTCAAAGGCACATGTTTCAGAGGCCACAACATAAGATTTATCTAATTTACCAATAACAAGAGGACGAATTCCATAAGGATCTCTCACAGCAATTAATTTTTTATTAGTTAACATTACCAAAGCATATCCACCTTGAATCTGAAAAAGAGAGTCTATTACTTTATCGATAGTTTTTATTCTTTTTGATCTTGCAACTAATTGTACTATGGTTTCGGTATCGGATGTGGTTTGAAAAATGGCTCCGTCTTTTATCATTTTTTCTCTTAAATAAATGGAGTTTGTTAAATTTCCGTTATGAGCAACTGTGATACCACCTGTATATAGGTCTGCAAAAAAAGGCTGCACATTTCTTAGGATTGGGGCTCCAGTCGTTGAGTACCTGTTATGACCAATTGCAAAATTACCAGGTAATTTATTTATAGTCTTTTCTTTTGTAAAATTATCACCAACTAATCCTAGTTTTTTTTCTAAGAAAAAATTTTTTCCATCGAATGATACTATGCCACAAGCCTCTTGGCCTCTGTGTTGTAAAGCGTGCAAACCCAGGGCTGTTAAAGCTGACGCATCTTTGTGGTTATATATTCCAAAAACACCACACTCTTCTTTGAGTTTGTCATCGTTAAGATTAATTTTCATTTTTACTATTTAAGTTTTTTTTTAGTATCATCTATATATTCTTGAGAGTGTAATATCTTATTATCAAAAAATTCTCTTCCAATATCAATAATCTTAAAAGACTTTCCATTTTTTAAATAATTCGTCCACTTTTGCATTGATATTGCATAGTTAGAGAGACTCAAAAATATAACACAATAAAAGTATCCTGTAAAAATACCAAATAGAAAACCGAAAAGTTTATCTACACCTCCTAACCCCGTCCATTTCAAAGACGTTCCAATTGCTTTAGCTATTAAAATTATTAAAAAATAGCTTAGAAAAAAAATTGTTATTGCACTTATAGTTAAAGCATAGTTTTTATTCTCAATTATTTTTTCTGTGTATATGGAAAGTATTTGATACGTTGATTTTGCAATAATGAATGCAATAACAATCTTAAAAAAATATACCACGCTTAAAACAAAACCTCTCTTTAAGCCTAAAATTAAATTGAATAATAAAAAAGAAGAAGCTATTCCATCAAAAATTGTAATTTGACTTTGTTTTAACAAATCAAAAAAATTATCCATTTTTAAATGGCTTAATTAATAATATTAATCTTGGCATCAAGGTAAGTACTAAAAACATTGCAGTTATCATTGCTATTCCTGTAAAAACTCCAAAGTAGATTGAAGGAATAAAGTTTGATAATACTAGAATTGAAAATCCAAACACGATTGTAAGACAAGCATTTACAATGGCTTTACCAACCGTGCCATGACAAATTTTAATAGTCTTTGAATAATTCTCGTTTTTTCTGAATTCTCTTTCAAACCTGTAGATGTAATGAATACTGTTATCGATTGCTATCCCAACTGATATTGAAGCAATTGTGATAGTCATCATGTCCAAAGGTACGTTTAAAATACCAAGTAAGCCTATAATAAACAAAGCTGCTAAAAAATTGGGAATTGCTGCGATAATACTCAATTTTAAAGATCTAAATAAAATTAACAATAATACAAATATTGCAAAAAAAGTTATTCCAAGTGTTTTTATTTGAGAGTCAAAAAGACTTTGTAAAAGATTATTAAATATTACTAAAATACCTGTAATTTTAAACTCATTATTTTCAAAACCTAATTTAGATATAAAATCATCTTGTATTTTTTTAAGCAAATCGTTTCTACTTAAATCAGGTTGAGAGTCTTTAATACGAAGAGATATTCTTGCTTCATTATCGGGAATCGATAGAACTGGATTTATTATAGTGTTTTTGACATCATCTGGTAACTTGCTATGTAAAATTGCCATCTCGAGTGGACCTAATTTTTTATTGTTGTTTAATTTTTCTCCAATTTGCAAAACAGAATAAAATGACAATACTTTTCCAATTTCTTGAAGATTTTCTAAATACTTGTGAGCCTTAGTAATTTTATCTACTCTATAATTCGTAAACCAATAACTATCTTTAAACTCATCTTGTTCGTTACCATCAAAAAAATCGTCATTAAGGCCTGAAGAGGTCGGGGTGTCTTTAAATCTAATTATTATCTCAAGAGGAGTGGTTCCACCTAACTTTTCATCTATTAATTTTAAACCTTTATAAATTTCGGTATCTTTTTTAAAATAATTGATGAAACTATTTTCTACTTTTAATTTTGATATTCCGTAAATGCTTAGTAGTAGTATTACAAATGAAATCAAATAAATTAGTGTTTTTTGATTAATAGCTATGGAACATAGAAATTCAGAAATAAAAGATCTTTTTATTCGATGAATTGGAACTCTAGGTGGTTTAAATTTAATAATTAAATAAGGTAACAAAGTTAAAGATACAAAAAGAGATACGAATAAACCAATCGACATAATATTTCCAAAGTCTATTACCGGTTTTATGTCACAAAAAATAAATGATAAAAAAGCAACTACGGTTGTAAGAACTGCATAAAGTATAGGGGCAGATATTTCTTTTGTAGTTAAAATACTTAAAAAAGTTTCATTTTTTTTTGGAAATTCAAATTGAAGCTGACGATATCTTTCGACGTAATGAATATTAATTTCCATAGTTAAAATTAACATCAAGGATATAAAGTTGGATGAAATAACAGTTATCTTCCATTCTAGGAAACCCAGAAGTCCAGATAAGATTAAAATTGAAAAAAAACAACAGACAAGAGGAAAGACCATCCATCTAATATCTCTAAAAATATAAAATAAAGTTATCAATATAAATATAAAGACACCTATTCCAAAAATTTGGATATCATTTTTAACAAAGCTAATTAGATCAAAAGCAATCATAGGTACTCCAGATAAATTTATTTTTGCCTCTGATTTAAATTTTTCTATATGAGATCGGATTTGAATATTATATTTATCTAATGCAGCTTTTTGCTGTTTTTTTAAATTTTCAAATTTTTTATTAAATTCCTCAAAGCTTTTATCTTTTACATTCTTGTTTTTGCCAATTTTTTTTTTTAGTTCCTGATTTAGTTTTAATGCATTAACATACTCTTGGTTTTCTTTGATAAAAACAACTACTCCAAAAATATTTGCATCCTCACTGAGAATTAAGTTTTTAAAAACAGGGTTATTTTTTAACTCATTTAAAGCTTGTTCTAATTTAACATCTTTTGAAGTAATGTATTCAAGATTTTGAATTTTTTCTTTTAATGGCTTGTCAGAACTTTCAAAAAGAGGTGTATTAAAAATACTTAAAGTTTTACTTACCCAGCTAAATTTATTTATTTGATCTACAAATTCTTTTAATTTTAAAATATTTTTATCATTGATATTTTCTTTGGTTTCGTAGGTAATGATAAAAAAATCATCGGATTTATATCGCTCATTCACATTTCTTAAAAAATTTAAATCAGGATCATTTTCTAAAAGTAAAGTATCAGCAGAAGCATCTAATTCGAATTTTTTCAAATTTATTACAGAAAATAGACTTATAAAAAAAAAAAAAATAAGAATTAATTTTGGGTTTTTAATTATTTTTTTATATATATCAAAAAAAAATAACATTTAGTTTACATATACTCTTCTACATCTTTCAGATACGGATGTTATGATATCATAAGGTAAAGTATTTGATAAATTTGCAAATTTATCTAATTCAAAATTTTTTCCAAATACCTCAAGGTGATCACCAACTTTAATTCTATCCTTAACTTTAGTAACATTAATGATCATTAAATCCATTGAAATTCTCCCAATCATTGGAAGTTTAGTATTTCCGTAATAAACAAATCCCTTATTAGAGATTCCGATTTTAATTCCATCTGCATATCCTAGCGGTATTGTTGCAGTTAATATGTTTTTATTTGTTTTATACGTTCTACTATAGCCAGCAGTCTCATTCTTTTTAAGTTGATTAAACTGTATTATGGGAGAGTTAAGTGAAACAACATTTTTTAATTTTTTACTAAAGAAAAGCCTACCCCCATACAATGCAATGCCAGGTCTAACCATATCTAAATGATAGTCTTTACCTAAAAAAATTCCACCAGATGCTGCTAGACTATATTTGTAACCTGGAAAATCTTTAGATATCTTTAAAAATCTTTTTTTTTGCAAAAGGTTGTATTCATTATATTTATCGTCTGCACACGCAAGATGAGTCATAAGTATTACATCTTTGAATTTATTTAAGATTTTTCTATTTTGTTTTAATTTTTCTACTTCATTAAACTGTATACCGGATCTGCACATTCCAGTATCAAATTGAATTATTAATTTATCATAAGAATTTTTTTCACTTAAAAAACTTATCCATCTTTGAAATTGATCAAAGGTGTTAATGACTGGAATTAAATTATTATTGTAAAAAAGTTCCTCCTCACCTTTGTTTAGGCCGTTAAAGACATAAATATTAATTTTTGAAATACTTTGCTTAATTCTTAGTGCTTCAGAAATATTTGCAACCCAAAAGTCATTGCATCCATTTTTTATCAAAAATTTTGATATTTCAGCATCCCCAAGACCGTAGGCATTTGCTTTAACAACTGCTGAACAGATACTTCCTTTGCAAAATTTTTTTATTATCTGATAATTATTTTTTAAATTTTTTAAATTTATAAATAGTTTTGAGTGGGAAAATTGCATCCATAGTTAATTATCAAACTTTTGATTTGTTGCATCCTTAAATTTTGTGTATGCGCTGTCAAACTCAACATTAATCACACCAGTTGGACCGTGACGTTGTTTACCGATAATAATTTGAGCTTGATTATGAATTTGGCTCATTTTTTCTTGCCAAGTAATATGTTCAGCAGTTCCTGCTTGTGGTTCACTTTTCTCTAGGTAGTACTCCGGTCTATATACAAACATAACGACATCAGCGTCTTGTTCAATTGATCCTGACTCTCTTAAGTCCGAAAGCTGTGGTTTTTTATCTTCACGCTGTTCAACTGCCCTAGATAGTTGTGACAGTGCGAGAACTGGTACATTAAGTTCTTTAGCAAGAGCCTTGAGACCTTGTGTTATCTCTCCGATTTCCTGAACTCTACCATCGTACTTATAATTATCAGTTGTCATTAATTGAATATAATCAACAACAATTATATCAATACCATGTAAACGCTTAATTCTTCTTGCTCTATTTGCAAGCGTTGAGATTTTAATTGCTGGAGTTTCATCAATATAAAGTGGTAATTCAGCTATTGTTTTAGAGGTTTCAATAAATCTATCTAATTCATCTTCAGTAATCTTTCCTCTACGAATATCATTTGATTTAATTCTTGTTTGTTCGGAAAGTATTCTTGTTGATAATTGCTCAGAGGACATTTCTAAAGAAAAAAAAGCTACAGACGATTTTCTATTTTTTTTTTCTAAAATATTTTTGGCAGCATGAAATGCTATATTAGTTGCAAGCGCAGTTTTTCCCATTGATGGTCTTCCTGCAATGATAAGCAAGTCACTTGAATGCAATCCTCCTAATCGCTCATCAAGATCTTTAAGTCCAGTAGGCACACCTACAATACCCTCATCATTTTTGAATGCTTTCTGCGCCATTTCAACAGTTTCAATCAAAGCGTTTTGGAAAGAAATGTAGGATCTATCAAACCTACCTCTTTCTGCTAAATCAAATAATTTTTTCTCAGTTTTTTCTATTAATTGTTCTGCAGAAGTTTCTAGATTTTTATTATTTGCTTCAGATAAAGTTTCTCCTGAAAGTTCAATAAGCTTACGCCTTAAGTGAAGATCGTATATTAATTTTGCAAAGTCTCTTGTTTGAAGTATTGATCCCGAAAGCCTTGTTAATTTGGCAATATAATCATTACCTCCTATCTCTTTTAAGGATTGATCGTTTTCTAAGTAGTTTTTTAATGTAATGGGGGTTGCAAGGAAGCCTTTGCTAATTAATGTACTAATATAAGAAAAAATCTTTTGGTGGATTGGATCAAAGAATATATTTTCGTTAATTATATTTGATATCTCATCAAAAATTTCATTATTTACAAGAATTGAACCTAAAATGATTTGCTCGGCTTCAATATTATTTGGTAATTCTTTAGTGTTGTTTACTAATTTTAAATTTTCAACTTTCACAATCATTGTTTAATTGACTTAAAATCTAAAAGTATAGAAAATTTTTGTTTATTGATAGTGTGGATAACTTGGTAAGACTAAATAGTTTTTTCTAGTGATACAACTTTTACTTTTATAGAAGCTTGTACTTCAGCGTGAAGATTAATTTTTATAATATAATCTCCAATTTTTTTAATTGCCTCTTTTATTTCAATCATACTAGCCGATATATTTTTGAAATTGTTTTTTTCTAAGTTTTGAATAATCTCTTTTATGCTTAATGAGCCATATAGAGCGCCACCCTCCATTGAATTTTTCTGAATTTTTACCTCAAATTTATCAATTATTTTTTTTATTTTTAATGCAGATTCTTTTTGGTTTTGATTGACTTTATTTAATTCGTCTTTTTTTTTCTCAAAAATTTTTAAATTTTCTTCTGATGCTATTAAAGCTTTTTTTTGTTTTAATAAAAAATTTCTTGCATATCCATTAGCAACTTTCACTTTGCTTCCAATTTTTCCTAAATTTTTTATATTTTCTAGTAAAATCACTTCCATTGTTTAATCATCTGTAAAAGGTAAAAGAGCCAAAATTCTTGCCTTCTTAATTTCAGAGGACAATTCTTTTTGTTTGGAATAACTTACAGAAGTTATTCTGCTTGGAAGCATTTTTCCTGTTTCTGATATATATTTCTGAAGGAGTTTTATATTTTTATAATTAATTACTGGAGCATTTTTTCCACTTAAAGGACATTCTCGTTTAAACTTTATCGCTGGCTTTTGAAAAAGCATTAGGTTTGAATTTGTTTTTTTTTTTGTTTTTTTAAAGTTTTTTCTTATCATTTATTTTCTACCTTTAAACAAAGTTCAGATTTTTCTTTTGGAACCTCTTTAACTTTAAAAGTTAAAAATCGTAATACATTTTCGTCAATTCTTTCAAATTTTTCAAGCTCAAAAACCGCAGTACCTGAGCCTGAAAAAAAAATATTAGAGTAATATCCTTTTTTAAATTTCTTGATCGGGTATGCTAAGTTTCTAAGTCCCCAGTCTTCAACTTTTTCAATTTTGCCTTGGTTCTTTTCAATTATGGTTTCTATTTTAGTTCTTATAACTTGAAGATCTTTAGGGTTAAGGTTTTGAGATAAAATACAGGTATGTTCGTATATGTTCATAACTTTTGGTTCCGTTTAAGGGTCCCGCTTACTTTAACGAGAAAGTCGACTATCTATATAATTTTTTTTTTAAATACAACTATATTATACTATTGTATTTCAAATAATTATGAAGGCATACGTTTTTCCAGGACAGGGTTCGCAATATGTCGGAATGGGAAAATCTTTTTACGATAATTTTCAAGATGCAAAAGATGTTTTCGAAGAAGTTGACGATACACTTAATTTTAATTTGTCAGATATTATATTTAACGGCCCAAAAGAAAAACTAGATCTTACAGAAAATACTCAGCCTGCAATAATGTCTGTAAGTGTAGCAATTTTTAGAGTCTTAAAAAAAAAAATTGATTTAAAACCTGTATTTTTTGCAGGACATTCTCTAGGTGAATACTCGGCTTTAATTTGCTCGAATTCATTAAAGTTAAGTGCAGGAGCAAAGTTATTAAAACAAAGAGGAAGCTTCATGCAAAAGGCTGTCCCATTAAATGTGGGTGCTATGGCTGCAGTTCTGGGTACAGATTTTGATTTGATTAAAGAGTTATTAAATAAAAATAAAAATCAGGGTATTGTAGAAATTTCAAATAATAACTGTCCAAGTCAAATAGTTATCAGCGGTAATAAGCAAAGTGTTTTAAATATAGTCGATGAGCTAAAAAAAAAACATAATAAAAAAGTAATTCTTTTACCAGTTAGTGCGCCGTTTCACTGTAGTTTAATGAAACCAGCCGCTGATAATATGAAAAAATTACTTGATAATACCAATTTTTTAAATCCTGACGTAAATGTTATTGCAAATTTTGACGCCAACATAATAAATAATCATAAAGAAATATCTAATTTATTATTTAAGCAAATTGTATCCTGTGTACAGTGGAAAGAAACAATTGAGTTTATGTTAAAAAATAAAGTTAATTATTTTCTTGAATTTGGTCCAGGCAAGGCGTTATCTGGAATGATAAAAAGAACCAGCAAGGAAGTAATTGATATAAAAAATGTTGATACAATTGATGATTTAAATGCAATTTATTGATTTAGAAAATAAAAAAATTTTTATATCAGGAGGAACGTCAGGAATCGGTTACCAAATGGTTCAAGATTTTTTAAATTTAGGCAGTATAGTTTTTACTATTGGAACCAATGATAAAAATTTGGATGAAATAAAAAATAAATTTAAAAATGTTAAAACAAAAAAATTTGATGTGTCAGATGGTAAAAATATTCCAAAATTAATAGAAGAAGCTAATGAAGTTCTCGGAGGTTTAGATGTTGTTATTAATAACGCTGGAATTACAAAAGATAATCTTGCAATAAGAATGAATGAAGAGGAATGGAAAAAAGTTATTGAAATAAATTTAAATTCAGTATTTTTGATTTGTAAAAATTCTATAAAATTTATGATAAAGCAAAATAAGGGAAATATAATTAATATTACTTCAATTGTGGCCCATACCGGTAACTTCGGCCAGTCAAATTATGCAGCTGCAAAGTCAGGAGTAATTGGAATGACAAAAAGTTTTGCAAAAGAATATGCAAAAAAAAATATAAGACTTAATTGTATATCACCTGGTTTTATAAAGACTAGAATGACTGATAAAATTAATGATGATTTTAAAAAAAAGTTAGTAGAAAATATACCAATGAATAGACTAGGTAATATAAAAGATGTATCAAATTGCGCTATTTTTTTAGCGTCTGACTTGTCTAGTTATATTACAGGCGAAACTATTCATGTAAATGGTGGAATGTATATGGCTTGATTTATTTATTCTATTCATCTAATGCACTATACAAATTTGTTAACTAACAGGAGATTTTAATGAGTGATGTTGCAGAAAAAGTAAAAAAAATTATTGTAGAACATCTTGGTGTAGATGAGGGTAAAGTTACTGAGGAAGCTAGTTTTATAGATGATCTTGGCGCAGATAGTCTTGATACAGTGGAGCTTGTGATGGCATTTGAAGAGGAATTTGGAGCAGAAATATCAGACCAAGAAGCTGAAAAAATTTTAACTGTAGGTGATGCTGTTAGATTTATTGAAAGTCACTCTTCAAATAAATAAACATAATTTCAAAATATTTCATTATTATTGATATTAATTTTATCTTCCCCGTCCGGCGCAGGCAAAACAACCTTAGCCAAAAAAATAATAGATCTAGATCCTACCTTTAAACTTTCTGTATCCTGTACAACAAGAGAACCAAGAGAAAATGAAGTTGATGGTGTTGACTATAAATTTTTATCGATAAAAGAGTTCAGTAAATTCAAATTTAAAAACTTATTCCTTGAGCACGCTGAAGTTTTTGGGAATTACTACGGTACGTTGAAAAGCGAAATACAAGAAAATCAAAAATTAGGCTTAAATCTTATTTTTGATATTGATTGGCAAGGAACAGAGCAGATTGTTCAAAGCGGTATAAAAGGTTTAGTGACAGTGTTTATATTACCCCCAAGCATTATTGAATTAGAATATAGGTTAAAAAAAAGAGAACAAAATAACAAGCAAGAAATTTCAAAAAGAATGTATTTTGCAAAAAAAGAAATAAGTCATTGGAAAGATTATAAATATGTTTTGATTAATAAAGACTTGCAGCAGACAGTAGATTATTTATTAACCATTATAAAATTAGAAAATAAAAATAATTTTAATTAATTTTTGTTCTATTAGATAATAAGCTAACGAGAGATTGGTAAAATTTAAAATCCAAATCTTCAGGTCTTTTAGTTTTTATATTATCATAGTTTATTATTTCTCTCTCCTTTGGTGTAAGTAATTTTTCTAAAGTTTTTCCAATCATTTTCCTTTTTTTATTAAAAATAATATTTGTAACATTTGATAAAATCATTAGTTCATTATTATTAAAATTTGTTTTACTATTAACATCAAAGCTGATTACAGATGAGTCAACTTGAGGGGACGGATTAAATAAATCTTTTGATACATTAAAATGAAATTTTGTTTCAAGCCTAGCTTTTGTAACTAAAGACAATCTTCCATAGTTTTTTTCTCCATTTTTAGCACATATTCTGTCGGCGACTTCTTTTTGAAACATTAAAATCAGTTTAGAAAAAAAAGGTGGCCATTTCTTTAAAAAAATCCATTTCAACAATAGTGCAGTTGATATGTTGTAAGGAAGGTTACCAAATATTATACAGTTATTTTTAAATATTTTTTCTTCGTTAAAATTAACTGCATCAGCTATTGTAAAATCAAAATTGTGATTTTTTTTTTTAATTTCGTTTAGTATTTCTTTTAAATCTTTATCTATTTCTATAACAAAAAGAGATTTAGGTCTTTTTTGCAAAATTTCATTTGTTAGACTGCCATCACCAGGGCCAATTTCAATAACTTCGCTTTCAGAATTAATATTGCCAATTTCTACTATTTTTTTTAAAGTTAATTTATCATTTAAGAAATTTTGACCAAATTTTTTTTTTTTAAACACTGTATTTAAACAAAAATTTTAAACCTTTAATAAAGCTATAGTTATTTGCTAAGTTTTTTCCAACTATATCTTTTGCAATTCCATGGTCTGGCGAAATCCTTAAAAAAGGAAGACCAAGAGTTATATTAATAGCGTTAAAACCGAATAGTGTTTTAAAAGTTGTTATAATCTGATCGTGATACCAACCTATGAGAACATCAATTTGGTTTTTTTTTTGATACATAAACGAAGTGTCTGGTGATATTGGGCCAGAAATAGGATATTTTTTTTTTAGTTTGGTTATCCATTTATTAATAAGCTTTTCTTCATTTCCTACATATCCATTGTCTCCGTTGTGTGGATTAAGTCCTAAAACTCCGATTTTAAACTTCCTTTTTAAAATTCTGCTATAAAAATAACTAATATTTTTACAGGCAAAATTTAATTTATTAAATGAAACCGATTTACATATAGCACTTACTGGAATGTGAGTTGATATTGGTAGTACAGAAAATTTTTCATTATAAATTAACATACTTGTGTTAAAAACTTTAAATTGCTTTCCTAAATACTCGGTAACTCCTGGATAAGAAGATTTTGTAAATTGTGATTTATCGATTGGTAGATTTATGAATTTCCTAATTTTATTCTTTTTTAATAAATAATAAATTACATCAAAGCTTTTTTTTATATGTGAAAAGCTGTTATGTTTATTAATAAAATCAACATCTATAAAATTAATTTTTTTTATATTGTTTAAATTACTTGTATTTATTTGATGAAAGTCAGAAAGTTTAATTTTATATTTTTTTTTTAATAATTGAAAACTTCCTACAATGAAAAAATTTTTATTTGATTTTTTTAAAAATTTAATTGATTTAAAAAAAATTTCGTAATTAATACTTTTTGGTTCACCAAGGAGAATGCCAATATTATTTTTCACAAATGTTTAATGAGATATTTTTTTTTACTTATTTCTAAATGATTAGACAAAAAACTATTTAATATTTTATTTTTTTCTGCAGCTATTATATTTTCTCTTTCCTTAAGGGGTATATTATTTTTTTGTATCTGCTGATCAATTTCTGTAATATTAACGTTAATTTTTCTAGTGTAAATATCTCTTATTAAATTTTTCCATTTTATTTCCAATTCAATTTTTTCTCTTAAATAATTTTCTTTAATTTTAAAACTTTTTGTAAAACTGTAAATCTTATCCTCTGAAAGGTTTTGCGTTTTTAAAAATTTAAATAATTCGTTATCTACTTCATTTTTATCAATCATGATTTTAAAATTATCTGTCTCAAGTTTTTTTATTTTTCTATCAATTAAATTATTTTGAGCAATTTCTTCAATTATATTTGCGGGTATATTATTTTTGTTTTCAGAGCTAATGAGAAATAACCAATTTTTCTCAATTAGAATATCATGTTCAGTTATTATTTCATTTCCAACTTGGATTTTGGTTTTGTTTGTGATTTGCTTCGATAAGGTTTCTGTACTTAATATAAGAAAAAAAAAAAAAATTATTTTTTTCATTAATCAGAAAAACCAGGGACACTTATGTTGGCACCAAATGGCAATAAGGTAAATCCAAAAAATATGTTTGTACTTGGTTTTAAATCTTTATCTGAATAATAATCTTTTCTTATAGTCAGTCCATACTTTATACATTCATTTATATACTCAGCTAAAAATTTGTTATTCGTGAATTGGTCTTTTTTAAGATCTTTTTCTGTTTCAAATTTTACATTAAAGTTTGAAGATATTGGACTTATAAGGTTAGCAATATATTTTCTCTCTGATCCTACGTAATTATTTTTTTCAACAAAATTAAAATTGATAGATGTTTTTTGAAAATAGGTTTTTAAATTGATGTCATTATAATTAAGATCTTTAAAATTATCTGCTAAGCTATTTTTAGATGTAATTTCAAAATTATTTGGATTTGAGTATAAAAATTTAGTTACAAAGTCTGATTTTTTTTTATCTAAAGATGATTTAGTTGGCATATCAAGGTCTTTATTAAATTTGATTACCTGACCTAATGAAAATTCAGTTTTTGGCGAAGATAAATTTTTTTTATCATCTTTCAAAATCCAATCAAAACCAAGATTAAACGATAAGTTTTTTTCAACTAGTTCCTCATTATTCATTCTATCGAACGAAAAAACATTATCTGTCGTTAGTAAAAAATCATTATTTTTCGCATTTTTCATTTTTCCAGGTGAATACCTAGTTAAAATTCTCGGAATAAAATATTCTTCTTTAACGTCATGCTTTTTTGTAAGCAGATATGTACTATCTATTCCAAGCACCGGATTTATCTGGGCATGGGTTTTTTTTTTCGGATCATTAAAATTCGAGTCATAATTAACATTATTTAGTTGTCCTAAAAATTTATATCCAATTCCATTATCTAAATAGTAGTTTTGTGAATTTGCATAAAAATTATTTACTAAAGAAGTTTTGTTCTGATTTGTATTCTTGTTAATTTGTCTAAATATCGAATTAAAGTTTGAGTCATAAAAAGTTTCTTGAAAAAAATTAAATCTTTTAAAATTTATTTCAGGATAAATATATTCATACTGATCACTTGTTTTAGTCACACTGATATTTTGATTTGCAGCAACTTTAAGACTAAATTTTTTATTTTTTGAATAAGAATTAAAGCTAATTTCATTATTAAGTTGAGTTGAGTCTTCCTTAATTAAATTTCTTTTAAATTTATCATCGGTTGAGTTAATCTTATTTACTCTCAGATAAGTTGGATTACTTACTCTTTGAAGTTTAATATTTAAATTATCATCGTCTAACACTTTGTTTAAAAAACTTTGATTATAATTACCAAATAAATGATGTTTCGATCCTGGTATATTGGTAGAGTTTGTTTTTTTATAGCCTTGGGTAATACCCCCTTCTAAGGAAAAATCCCCATTTTTAAATTTTTCTCTATACTCAGCAAGCAACAAAGGATGTTGATCAAAATAGTAAACAGGAGATAAAGTTAAATCTCTATTTGCTGAAACTGCAAAGAAATAAGGTATTTTAATTGTATTTCCTATTTGGCCTAAAGATGAAAAGCTCGGTGCTAAAAAGCCACTTTTTCTTTTAACTGTTGGATCAGGATGAGAAAAATAAGGGGCATATAATACCGGGACTTTATTTAAGTCCAACTTTACATTTTTATAAGAAAGGCTTTTTTCTGTTCTATCATGAACTATTTTTTCTGCTTTTAAATTCCAGTACGGACAACCCTCAATCGTATTTTCTTCTCTACAAGTTGTAAATCTTGCATCGTATAACGTACTTATATTATCTTTGATGTTTACTTTTTTAGCCTCAAGTCGTGGTTTAGAATTTTTAAAATCAGAATTTTTCTCTAAGTCTGTAATTAAGTCATATCCAAGAATATTTACAAACTTATCATCAGCAACGATTTTACTTAAAAAGAACTTATTATTCTTTTCATCTTTAAAAATAATTTTTTTTTCTGCAGTTATTAATTGTTCATTTATATCATAAAGTAATTGTTCACCGATTATTGACCTTTTATTTTTATCTATAAGTTCAAATTGACTATCAATTTTAACAAGTCCTTCTTTTTTATTATATGTTACTTTATTAGTCTTAACATTAATTCCATTTTCATGATTGATTTTGACATTACCTGTTGCATTTAAAACTTCATCATTTTGTGAATAATCAATTTTGTCTGCCTGAATTTTTAAAACATTAGTAGTATCTCTGGCACTCAAAATGCTTACGAATGTGAGAAAAATTGCAAAAAAAAATATTAAAAGCCTACTTTGCATTAACTTGTATAAGTCCTATAAAATTTACGATCATGATTAAAAAAACTGGCAACCAAACAGATAGTTCTAAATTTATCTTTTCAGTTTTACCCATTGTTATAGACAAATCACTTAAAAAATAAAGTACGACCGATATTATCACACCTGTTAAAACATAAAAAAGATAACCCATGTTTGCACCAAGATTTACAATTATAAGGCCAGACAAAATAACCATTGAAAGTAGATAAAGTGGTAATGACATGATTTTTTGATACTCAATTCTTAAATAATCTGTTGAATATCCTAAGTTTTGAATATTTTTAATTTGATTTGTTATTTCATATATTGAAATTGAGGAACTATTTTTGAATGTGTTTTGTATCTCTGATAGTGTAAAATTAATATCAACTTGTAGCTCTGTATTTTTATTACTACTCTTTCTTTCTCCATAAGAGATACTATTTGTAAGCAATAAAGTTTTATTTATAAAAATTCCTTCTTTCGAAAAAGTTCTTGATTGAAGATTAAAATCTTTACTTAAGTTAAATATAGTTATGTTTTTTACTAAATTTCTATTAAAATCTAAATTTTCAATTCTGATTATTTTTTTATTGTTATTTTCATTATTAATTAAAATCCATAAACCATTATCATTTATAAAAATTAAATTCTTATTTTGAAAGGTTTCTGACTTAATAATTTCATACTCTTTTGTGATAGCTGATACCAAGGGATTCAAGATGAAAATAATTATATAACCAAGAAACAAGGTTAAAATTGCTGACATTGATATTAATTTAAGATTAGAAAATCCGATTGTTCTTATTACAACTATTTCATTTCTATTTTTTAATTTTAGGTGAAATAAAATTCCCGCAAATAAAAAAATAAAAGGTATAAAGTTAAAAAGTACTCCTGGAACTTTAAATAAAATTAATTTTAAGGATAAAACCAAACTATCATTTTCAATTTTTTTTAAAGAGTTTATTTCATCAAAAGCTACAACAAGTAATAGCAAAATAAAAAAAACAAAAAAAACTTTTATTAGATCAATAAAGAATTCATACGAAATATATTTATTTAATTTTTTAATTATTGACATTCTTAAATAATCTTTTAGCGATAAAAAAATTTATAAAAAAAACTAATAACAAAAAAAAAATAAAAAAATAAAAAAATAAAATATTTTTTTGCATATAACCAACAATAATTTCACTTAATAAAATTAGGATAAATCCAATAATAAATAGGCAAAATTTTAGGAGTTTTCTATTTATATTAAAATCATTATTAGAAAATGAAAAAATACCTAGTAAAGTTATTGACGGGATTATGAATGAAATTAAAAACATTCCAGATAATTCTGAAATTACTCCAAAGCGGATTGGGCTATTTTTGAAATCATTATATCTGTTTAAAAGTTCAGAAAGTTGATATTCTGAAATCTTATAGTGATCAGAGGTTTTTTTTTTAAAGTTTTCTATGTCTGTGGTAATTTTATCAAAGGTTATTTGGGATAAGTTACCTTTTGAGTCTAACTCTTGAATAAGACCATTTTCTGTAATTAAGTAACTTTTATTTTTTAGCTTTGTTACCGAACCAGTTTTTGCAATAATAGTTTTATTTCCAGCATCATTTTCTAATTGAAATATAATTATATTTTTTAACTCGCCAATTCTATTTTTTTCTTCTAAATAAATAGTTGTGTTTTTTGATGGATTATTAAAGTTGTTTTCACGGAGAAGGCTTGCAAAAGAACTTATACCTTCACTATTTAAAATATCTCGAGAATTTTTATTAAAATAAGGAACAATGAATGTTTTAAAAATAATTAAAATAAGAGTAAATATAAAACTAAATCTTAATAAATTGAAAAAAACTATTTTAGGTTCAATGCCAAAATAAGAAATAGTTCTAAGTTCATTACTATCCTCAAGATTATTAAGTGTCCAAAAAAGCGCAATTAAAAAAATAACTATAGATATTTTTGATATTATTTTAGGTAATTGAAAAAGAGTGTATTGGCCGTAAACCAAAAAAGAATTTCCATCCTGATATACGAGATCCAATAAACGCACCGCTTGAGTTATCCATACAACTAAGGCAAAAATAAATACTAAAGTTGCGTAGTTTTTTAAAAACTCTAGAATGATGTAGTTTTGGATTTTATTTTTTGACATCTAATGCAGTTTTTTTTAAATAATTGTTATGCTCAATTTAAATATAGTTACAACAGTTCAAAAAAAAATAATAGATAGAATTATTTTTACTGGAGAGAACTTTAATGTAACTGATGATATATTAAAAAAATCAATTACATTGAAGAATACTAAATCATTAAAAAATTTATTGAGTGAAAATAAGAATGAAAATTTTTTTTGCTTAAATACTTTTAATTCTGAAAATGAAAAAATTATATTTGTTAATTTCAAAGGAAATCGCTCAACTATAGAACTACAGCAGCTTGGAGGTCAAGTAATTTCAAAGTTTAAAAATAATTCAGATATTAATATTTTTTTTAATAGTGAAGAACATAAATATGAAAATATGTTTTATAATTTTTTTTTGGGGGCAACTTTAAAAAAATATTCCTTTTTAAAATATAAAACTTCGATTCCTGAAAAAAAAAAAGATAATTTAAAAAACTTAAATTTGATTGTTAAGAATAAAAATTTTTTTCTTTCATTAAAAAAAAAGATTTCTTCCTTAGCGAGTTCAGTTTTTTTTACACGTGATTTGGTCTCAGAACCACCAAATATTCTTAATCCAGAAAGATTTGTAAGAGAAATTAAGAAACTTAGTTCTCTGGGAATAAAAATTGTAGTTTATGATTTAAATAAACTTAAAAGACTTGGAATGAATGCTATTATTGGTGTTTCTCAAGGTAGCAAAAGCTTACCTTTTTTTGTTACCATGGAATGGAGACCTAAAAATGCAACTAATAAAAAACCTTTGTCGTTTATTGGAAAAGGAGTTTGTTTTGATACAGGTGGCATCTCGTTGAAGCCAGCCAAATTTATGGAAGATATGAAGTATGATATGGCTGGAGCAGGGGCAGTTGTTGGACTAATGAGGAGTGTGGCTCTTAGTAAAATTAAGAAGTATGTAGTTGGTGCTGTAGCATTAGTTGAAAACATGCCAAGTGGATCGGCTCAAAGACCAGGAGATATTGTTAAATCTTACTCTGGAAAGACAATAGAAATTTTAAACACAGACGCGGAAGGAAGATTATTACTAGCGGATGCAATTCATTATGTAGAGAAGCACTATAATCCTGATTTAATTGTTGATCTTGCAACATTAACTGGAGCAATGGTTGTTTCTTTAGGTAATGAATACGCAGGTATCTTTTCAAATAACGATAACCTCGCAAATAAATTGATAAAGTCAGGAGAAGTTGAAGGTGAAAAGCTTTGGAGGTTTCCTCTTCACAAAAATTATGATGAGTTGATGAACTCTGAAATTGCAGACGTCCAAAATATTAACTACTCAGGCGGCGCAGGTTCAATTACTGCTGCTCAATTCTTACAAAGATTTATTTCAAAAAATACTTCCTGGGCACATCTTGATATAGCTGGAATGGCTTGGACAAAAAAAGATTTAGATATCATACCAAAAGGAGCGACTGGCTTTGGAGTTAAATTACTAACAAATTTTGTTGAAAATTATATTTAATGCTTCAACAAACCCTATCGATTATCAAACCTGATGCAGTTGAAAGAAATATTATAGGTAAAATTATAAATATTTTTGAAAAAAACAACTTAAGAATAAAGAATTTAAAAAAAATCCATTTAACTAAAAATGAGGCGGCTAGTTTTTATGAAGTTCACAAAGATAAGAATTTTTTTAACGATTTATGTACATATATGTGCTCGGGACCTGTTGTTGTAATGGTTTTAGAAGGAAATGATGCAGTGAATAAAAACCGAGAGATTATGGGATCAACAAATCCAAAAGAGGCAAAAGAAGGAACTTTAAGAAATTTGTTTGCAATATCTATTGAAAAAAATTCAGTTCACGGATCTGATAATCTTGAAAATGCAAAAAAAGAAATAAGTTTTTTTTTCTCAAAAAACTAACTACAAATTTTTTGTAAAGCCTCTGGATAAGCCCTATGTTCAAGTAATAGAACTTTTTTAGATAAAGTTTTAGGATTATCTTTTTTATATACCTTGAGTTTTTTTTGAATAATTATTTTTCCAGAATCTAACTTTGGTGTTACATAGTGAACCGTACATCCAGTAAATGTTTCTTTTTTTTGAATTACCCTTTCATGAGTATTCATACCTTTATATTTTGGAAGAAGTGAAGGGTGTATATTTAATATTTTTATTTTTATTTTTTTGATAAATGTTTTAGAAAGTATTCTCATAAAGCCAGCGAGACAGAGTATATTTATTTTTTTTTTTTTAAGAACTATTAAAGCCTTTCTTTCAAAAATCTTAATTTTATTTTCAAATATTTTATGTGGGATTTTAAAATGTTGTGCATATTTGATACCTTTAGCATCTTTTTTGTTTGAAATA
>Ga0194133_10003165_pt1 | contig 23843 bp, 14 predicted proteins | sample TA2KigOf40mmetaG_FD_155448 | JGI IMG/M metagenome (GOLD analysis project Ga0194133, IMG submission 155448) | Freshwater microbial communities from Lake Tanganyika, Tanzania - TA2015055 Kigoma Offshore 40m | ecosystem: Environmental > Aquatic > Freshwater > Lake | place: Tanzania: Lake...
TGGTTCTATTTTTTCAGTCACAGCGGTTCTGATTGAAATTGATAGCATTTGTGACGTTAGTTTCAATATTTTCTGTTCAAAGAAGTCTGCAAATTTGTTCGCGAGCATACATGGGTCCGAGATTATTTTGCCATCTATATTAATCTCGTGATCACCTTTGCTCACTTTCCCTTGTAGTTGGCCAACCAATTGCCAGAATCCTTTTGTGTTAGCAGATTCAGCTTTCTTTTGAACTATCCTTTTAGTTTCGTTTATAAGCATTTTTTTAAGCTTTCTGTTCTCTTTTTTGACAATATACAGCCAGTGTGCGTCGTTGGTTTGTTTGAACTTCCTATACATTCTGTCACGTCTTTTCTTAATTTTCTCCACTTTAGGGTTGATCAGGTTCTCGGGTGTTATTGTCCTCATCACTCTATACGGTGCCAATTTTTCAAGGACGTATGTCAACAGTGTTTCCAGTTCTTGAAGACTTGCTGGTTGCTGCCATGATGAGATAACCCTTGCTACATTTGTGGGTGTGAGACCTACCCAATCTCTAACAATGGTTTTTTTGGTTTCAGGTTTTGTCTGGTTGATTGTATAGCCAATGCCTATCAGGTCGTGATCACTAGTAGAGGTGTCAGAAATAATGGTACCCCTGATGTTTGTAAGTATTAGGTCAATAGTTGACTCCTCTAGGGTCGTCCCTGTGGTTCTATTGACGACTCTTCTACGTGTTGGTTTTTTGACTAATTGTATGATCCCATTGTTGATTGACAGGTTTTCAAGCAGTTTACCCTGTGGTGTGTCAGCGTCTCTAATTGGATCAATGTTAAAATCACCTATCACAACCAGAGGTTTAGTTGTTTTGCTTGCATCCTCAAGTATTGAAAACAGGTACATCAGAGGATTTACATCTTGTCCATGGAAGTTTTTAAACCCTCTGTAGAGGCCTACAATCCTTTCATACTTTGTTTCAATCACAATGACATTCTCTTTTTTGCCTTCCAGTTTTTGCATCCTGATGTACGGGGGTTAAACGTAGGCAATAATTCTTGATTTTCCATGTTGGATTGAATCAGCTATTTCGAGGTTATAGCCTTTAATTAATATTCTGCACACATCTTCAGGTTTGAGCTCTGATTCACAGACAAAGAAGATGTCTGGGTTGTGTTTGTCGATAAAGGCCTTGATTTCATCAAGCTTATACTTTATGCCATTTGCACAGTTCCACGAAAGGACCAACATTGTTTCGATGGCAGTGACTTATTTATGACGGAATGAATATGCTCGCCTGTGTGGGGGTGCGTGTGGCAGCTGTGGTGAAGAGACAATAATTCACAAAAGTCAATTTTGAGGAAGTCTAGCAATTGATTCGGGATAGGAGATAGATGAAGAGTAGCCAGTTAAAATTCAAAGTATCCTTCTGATTATTTTTTTTCAGAATAAAAGTCAAATGAAAGCATGACCAAAGTGAACCTCACTTGATTGAGAAAAATTAATCACTTCAGGTTGATGTGTAATAAAAAACCAACAGTTAACACTTTTCAGAATCAATTTTACTTGATCTGAAATCTATTTCAACTATGCGACCCCGGGTCGACTTAAAAATTATGCAAATAAAAAACTTATTAATCATTTATTCTCACCTAAACCCTAGCAACAAAAACTTTCACAAAATTTTCATCTTTCCTAAACAAAATGCTCTCCGAGAGAGACTTTTATTTTCTATTATTTTAATTGAGATCTGTTCAGCCTTTCTGCAGTTTCATCAACCTTCTTCCTTTTTGCCATTTATTTGGAGCAGAAATTTAACTCGAGATTTAGATTGGACGATTTGTTGTTGTTAAACTTTGTTGACTTTCAAATTCAATTTCAGGAAAAATTTCAACTTCAAGCTTTGTCTCTCGAATCAAGTTATTGACTACTGGATCCTACAGTTTCACCAAAATAGCCTTTAATTCTTTTTGGCAGCTCTTCACGAGGGTCAATTTCTTCCTTTTTCCTTTTAGCCATCAAAATCAGAACCAAAAAACGAGACAAAACAAAGATCAAAATTCGACACGTTCGTTTTTTTGGCAGACTGTTCAAATTTGTGCACGTGAACAACAAGTGGACGAATTGATTAATTAAATGTTTGCCATGCGGTTTGACAGTACAAAGTCGGTGTACTTTAAATCATAGACATGGATTTCTCATTAGAAAATGAGGACTCAAACAGATACAGATAGGTACCAACAATATTCTTGCAACTCAGCAAGGAAAAATACCCACTGGGTGGACTTATCTGGTAAGAAGAAATTCACTCTGTTGCAAACCAGGTGTGAGACTTCCTTGCTTTTTATCTTGTGGAATTTTCAACAACTTTCTTTAGGATCCTTTTTGGAGCACTTCCACACTCTTGATGAAGATGAAACTTGGTGGAAGGGTTGAATGGACACTAATTCAATTTTTTCCAAACTTTCAGCTATTTTGGATCACAATCACCAGAGATCTTGATTTTTTAGTGGAGAACTCAAAAAATACGTCCTTCGTCGCTGCTTGTTGACCCTTAAAGTTTTTTCCATGATCCTTACCACAAACACGAAAAAGATGGAATGATCTTTGACATGAATCAAAATAATTTGCTGAGAAATTCAAGCAAAAGTTTTAAGTTCGAAAAATTACAATTTCAAGAGATTAATGAAGATTAATACAGGAGGAAATAATTATCAGAGTTTTTCTAATCGTTGTATGAACATTTTCCTTATTTATCTATGCACATTGCCATATGATGGAAAACTATCAAGAAAACATAAAGTCAGACACTTTTTATAAATGAAAACTTTAACAGCAGCTTTTACGAACAAAAAACTTAGTAGTTATAAGTTAGGTTGCTCATAAGTAAAGGTTTATCAGGCATTCAATAATGTTTATTATAATCAAAATTATAATGCCAAATTAATTTAGTTTTTGTGGAATCAAGTAGAAGTTAAACTATAATGAGATATTTATTAATTTTCACCGACCTCATTTAGTTGCATATATGATGAAACCTCTCTCTTCCACCATGAGCGACGAGAAGATGCTAATTCAAAGAGGTACATGAAACACAAGTTGTTGCTACTGCTGTTTTGCTACAGCAATGGACTTACTTTATCAAAACAACAAACAACTTCTATGACTGTACTATTACATATCAACACACTACATTCATTGAACCAGAAGACAACTCTATAATGTCAGATACAATTTCCACATTAGACATTTTCTTTGTTATTATCTTAGATCTCCACAAAGTTGCTGTTTAAGTGTTAATTTCACTCTCTTGAGACAACTGTCAGCAATTCAAAGTTTTTATCTAAAGACTAGTTCAGTTCAATTGCACTCACTGGATTTGATGAGCTACCTTGGACAAAAAACAAAGAATATTTAATCTAAAATATATTTTTAATGTTGCAAGTAATTAACTTTTCAGAGTAAAATGCAAGGCTTTATGTCTCAAATTTTGAAATTATTAGATATATATACTGTTTGAAGTCCAAGGTGGTTCAGATAAGAATTATTTCAAAAAGTGTGACACTGTAAGCTAAAAAAACAAATGAGATGTTTTTTCTTGGACCACAAATTTGTGGTGGTGGTAGAATGTTTATGCCAGAATTATTTTGTTTGTATTGGTTTGAAAAGTCTTGATCTTTTCTTTCTTGCATCAGTATGTTGAGACTTGAAATTCTCTATTAGTATAGCCGAAAAAAAAATTTGCAAACATAAATTCGAAGCCAGGAGGTGTGTAGAACTGATGCTTGAACAAAAGCAACATCACCATATTGCACAACATTTGGTAAACATGCATTCACACAATCAATTCAGAATGTTTTACATAATGAAAAGGTACAAAAAGTTTCACTCACATCTTATGTTACTGCATTGAGCTCTCAGTTTCCTTTCGATAATCAACTCTGACTGCCTTGACCTTAAGGGCTCACTTTACACACCAAAGTCTATTATTTCCTTTGGTAATTTAGATCATATCTGATCTGTATGTGAAAAAACATTTTTCCTCTCTAACACAAGAACTAATTTACACAACACTCGAAATCCACATCTCACTATAGTCTCTTGGGAAACTTGATCCCTTGGGGCATCCTGGTCCTCTGCTATGACCTTCAGCCTCAAATTTAAATTTATGCTGACAGAGAACTTTTTTGTGAAACCCCAACCTTAAAGTTCAAGTTTCTAGACAAATATTTCAAATTTCATTTTGCTTCATTAGATTTACACAAAAATACCTGCTCTGACAGTCACATTAGCAAAGAGTTTGAAACCAACAGAATGACAAACTTAAATACAAAAATGTTAACATAATTGAAAACTTGTTCAATACAAAATCACTCTTGTTTGACTTCTGACCACTTGATATAATATTCTCGAGACTTTTACATAAAAAGCAATCTATCTGTCATCTTGATCACGTAGCTTTCTCAATTTGTTGACTGTCATACCGACTAGGGCATACCTTAACTACATGCCAACCTGGGGTTATATTTTTCAGAATCTGGATGAAATTTTTTGTTTGCCTTCTTTTAGATCTTAGAATCCAATTGAGGTTAGAAAAATTTGTTTCTTTCTCTCATTGAATCTGACCTTGTTAATCATAAAAAACTATTTACTCTAAATTTGTCTATAGCCAAAAAAGCTTGAGGTAAATCTTGGAAGCCAGGCAACTATTAATGATGAAATTTCTGAAAAATTCAAGATAAAAAAAGCCCAGAAATAAAAATGAATTCCACTTGAATTTAAGGGCTGACCACAAAAAGGAAGTGAAAGTAATGCATTTAAAGAAAAATATAGCCTTTTTTGAGAAAACCTTCTTTTGTGCAAGACTGCAAGTAGTTGATAATGGAAAACTAACATTTTAAGCTGACTTTGACTTACAAAAAACTTGGGGAAAAATATTTGTAAAACTTTTTTATCAGACCATATCTTTTTTTATGGAAATCAGATTTTATTTTGCAGAAAAAAGCTAATTTATATAACGGCATTCGATAATCCTATCAAAAAGAGGAAAACATTATCTTGTAATCATCCCTTTCTCACTTCTTTTCGTTTAACTTACATCAATTGTGTTACATTTGAAATGCCGATTGTGGTATTTGCTATGTTGATAAAGATATTTTTTTTCATGCATAAATCACTAATTGAATCTTTTTTTCTAATTTTCCTGCTTTGTTCGAAAAAAACAGTTCAGCACTTGGAGACTTTTGGTTCGATCACAACATCTATACTGGTTATAGGTATATATCAATCAGAAAAGATACTTTGCCACAATTTTCACTGAGTTTTCATCAAAAACTTGACAAAACACCAACCACTTATATGATATATACTCAATCCACTAAAATCTCACTTTTTGCAAATGATATTCTATACAGTTTGTTGTACAAAAAAAATTGAAAAAATGTAATGAAAAGGCCAAAAATTCACGACCTCCACTTCCAAAGTATGACTTTTGATACTTTTTTCTACAACCCTTCACTCAAGAAAACTAGTTTGATGCATAATATCTTTGACAACAACTTGAAAAAGCCTATTTTTTTACAAAACCACAACCAGGAAAACTTAATGAAGTGTTTGCCGTGCATATTTGCCTTTTTTGTATGCTAGTGTAATTTCTAACATTTTTATTCAAGGAATTCTTTCAGTTGTTTTTTCTGTGATGTTTCATAAATGTTTGATTGTTTCAACAAGTGGGAACGTCCATTCAATTAAATTTTCCATAAAAATAAGTATGTCAAAAATAAGCCCCGATTTTCTTCATCAAACTATATTTCTTTTTCTAGCAGACAATCTGTGCAAATCTAATATACATTTGAATGTCTGTTCCCAACCATTTGTTGTCTTTTTTTTGTCTTGGATGTCTGAATAATTATCTCTGATTCGTTTGTTCGTTAACATGTGAAAATAGACTTGGAGCTAAAGTGCAAAAGGAAGCTCTTTATTTTCTGACCCTCACAAAATAAGTGCTTTTTCAACCAACTTCAGCTCCAAAGTCATCAAGATTTTTTGTATATATTGTGTGATTACAAAACAGAAAAGTGGCAACAGTTGATGAAAAAAAAGCTTGTAAACCATTGATTTTTTCCGTGCTTCTTTAGCCTAAGGGTTTTTACAGCACGAGGGTTGTCTTAATTGATTACTCTATTTATACATTCATTTTTATTTTATTTTGTAAAAATGTTTACTAACTAAAACATTGCAAGTATCTATATAATATTATAATGTTTATCAAATCAACATGAGTTGCATGTTTTAATTTCTTACTGCATAAGTCATTAAGCCACAGTGATTTGAACAGTGTTTTCATATAAAGATGTGAAAAGGGATGAATTGTTTCTGTTTTAATATAGTTGTTCTGTTTTTTTCTGTTTAAAATGACTCTTCCACTATGACGGATGATGAAAAAACGATCTGCTTCACAACAATAGCAAAGAAAGTCCCAAATGTCTTTTTGCCTCACGTGGCTCTTTGCCCATCATCAAACAACAGAACATTAAGGAATCAACACAACATATAAAATGAAAGAGGAGTTTTGATTGGCGTAAAAAAATCATTTAATGTTGTCACTATTGACTTTTCTTACACCTTTAGACAATGTGTGTGAGGTTTTGTTTCGTGTTTCTAAATCAAACCATTTATATACATGAAAAATATAACCATGAAGTTAAAACACAATCTACTGCTTATAAACACAGAGACAAATTTTGAATTCCAAGCCTGCCATAAAATAGCAGCACTGTTTTGTATTCCACACACTTTTCTTTGCCCTTTGAAAAATATGAAAGTAAAAAATGGTGCACAGAAATCAGAAATCAAATGCAATTTCTTTTACTTTCACTGAAACAGTGAAGTTGGTGATTCTCAACTTATTTATAGCTGCAATTTTTGATTTACAAAAACTTTGAAGTTCTGATTGTGAAAAAACCATCATCAGGATTATCTATTAAGGTAAAAAATATTCTTTGAAGACAATTAGGTTAACGCCTTTCCTCACTTGCTCCATTTATTCCTTACCTTTGAAAGATTCTGGTTGAACAAATACTTTGTCAGGCCATCCAACCAACCATCGGTTCATATCCCTCTTGGCTGTATTGGTTGGTGTTCAAAACCAGACCTGTTTCCAGATCTTCGATATTTGCTCTTTTTATTTATATTTAGCTTTTGAACTCTTTAGCCAAAAGCTATTTAGATATCCAAAAGACCAACCAAGCCACTGCTGCCTCCCACAAAACAAAAAATGGCAAGTATCCACAATCAAAACATAAAATATCTTCTCTTAATTCCCCCATTTATCCTTGAATTTTTTTCTTATTTTGGAGTTTATGATCTTGCTTAAAGTTTGGTTAAGGTCCCTAAAGGACACTTTCCGTAGGTTTTAAGATTAGAACCCTGTCCACAGCATTGATTATATAAGGTGAAAATTTTTCAGAATTAGGTAAATATCCAGATGGAGTTACGCAAACAGCATATTAAATTAACTTAAAAATGCCAAGAAACAATTGCTTATTCAAAAACTTACCAGCAAAAAACCTACAAATTATGTTTATTCTAAAAGGCTTGCCTGGCTTCATGAATTACCCAATTGCTACTAAAACATTTCATTCGAAAAGTAAAACAGAGTCTTGAAATTTACCATTACCAATAACCAGGAACATCAAATGAAAAATGGTAATATTCATCAAATGAAAAAAGAATAACTAATACTTTATTAGAGAGGCAAATACAATTTAAAAAACTGCAATAATTTAGATAGAAATCTTTGATAATTACAACAAACAAAAATCAAAATGTTTGTTTACTTTAAGTGATTGCTCGCTCTTCAAGGCAACCAATATTAGACTTTCAATTAAGTATCAATTTTCACTAAAGAAGATGTAATTTTCCAAAAAATGTCGATGTATAGATCATATATGATTTCTTCATCTGATATATTATTATGAACCATTTCTATTCTATGAACTTAGAAATTCACAAACAAGTTGGAGATTAAATAGCTGGCTGACACCAGAAATCATAATTAAATTAAATTTCATGCCTTCTTTTCTCTTCAAGCATGAATAATTTCAATTTATAATCCAAAACTCAAAGCATGAAATATTTTACCTTACCTTAGAAAAGTTGTTGTGTTTGTTTGCTAAAGCATGTTGGTTTTTAGTGCATGATTTGCCTGTTAAAATGTAGCTCTTCTTTATATCCTTTGAAAGTTCTTTCCTTTTGCTTGATGTATTTTGAAAAATTACAGTTTATACTTTTTGAAAAGAAACAACTTCATTTACATTTACACATTTTAAACTTAAATTTACAAATCTTTAAAAATCTACCCCAATCTGTCAAAAATATTTTTTTTGATGGACATAAAACTAATTTGTTTCTTTGATTGTCAAAATGAAAGCAATTACAAATATAAAAGCCACTATTTTCAACAATTAAGAAGAAGCCTTGTTGGAAAGGCAGATAACTTTTATTATTGAAAAAGCAGTTTACCACTAAAAAACCCTGAACATTGAGCAAGTGACCAATGTAGTTGATGATAGAGGGATTGTCAATGGCACCTGACATTTAAGGTTGTGTATTCAATCCCTGACCATGCCAACAACTTCTTACAAAGATGATTACCCTGAGTAATTATTGCCCAGGTCAATACTGCACCAGATTCTTATTATTGTTGATCAGCTCATCATCAACTACACGAGCACAGTCTCTTCACATTACATGTTAATTTGTTTCTTAAATGGTACCTTTAAAAATGATTCTAATTTCCTTCTTTTTCTTTTTCCTCCAACCATGACTTTGTTTTGTGATGTGTAAATGAAGCACTACTCCGGAATTCCAAGGTGCTGTTGGGGGCATTGGTCTTGATGACCACCCAATGACAACAACAACCGCCAAGCCTGAGGGTAATGCTACGGTACATGACGACCATCACAGTGTCAGTGTGGTCATTGACGTGATTGTGTGGATAGATGCATTCACGGCCATCTTCTTCACTATTGAGTATGTTGTAAGGTTCGCCTGCTCACCCAGAAAGCTCAGGTACAAAAATTTTCTTTACTTATTAATAAAAATGGGCACTTTCAATCATCAATCAATTTCAGAGTAGAGTTTATTTGCTGTAAAATAACTGGCTCAGATCTAGAGATTTCAGAGGACCTAGCATTTGTTTCTCTTTGAAACCTAGGAAAAATGATACTTAAATGCACAAAAGTAAATGAAAGCTAGGGGCAAAAATGTAGAGTTAGGCCCTGACCCGACCCGACCCCAGCTTATTTTTGACCCGCAGTAAATAAGAGGCCAACCCGGCTTTGACCCAGGTACTTTCCGACCCGACACGAAGCAATTTTTTTTGACCCAAAGGGAAAAAAATTGAAAAATTTGACATTTTTAGGGGAAATTTTCCAAATTCTAACCCAAACCATAAATGGCTGACCCGACCCGGCCGGCCCTGGTCAAAATTTTTTGACCTGGACCCATCACAACAAATTGGGATTGAAGATTTATATTTAGGTAGAAAATGTTCCACAATCAAATTCTTAAATGTCCTTGATTTTGGGTCCAACTATGGCATCTTCATTTTTAGCAATAGCCTGCGATGCTCACATATGAAATAAATTATCAATCAAAATTTTTATAGAGACCTGAGAGCAAAAAATGAATCCCCATAATCAGCATTATTTCTACTTTTGTATTTATTTTTGAGGAGATTTATTTAGCCGTCAATAAGTTAGTTAATCGAAGGTGTTTTTGACAATGAACTTATTTTTTTTGGTGGACCCTCTAACACATTCAATTTGATTGCTCTCAGATTTAAATTGAACAATTTTTTGTATCTAAAACTTTCTGAGATGGACTTTTCAACATTGACATGACTCAATTGAACTTCTATGGTGAATCGAGGTGAGGAGATTTGAACATCAAGAAATAAGACCAATGAGATACTTACTGTTTATTTGAGGGAGAGGCAGATTTTTATACATTAGAGGCAGATCAATAAACGTAAGAAACGGATCAATGATTTTGCCGGTTAGGAAGTTCTGACAGTCAAGCTTAATTTAATATTTACTGTTTAGAAAGGAGAGTGGCTAGTATCAGAATGGTAGTATTATTTAAGGATAACACCATTATAAAGCTGTCAGTCAATGAAAGGGTTAAATGATTAAATTGGGGCATTGAGTTGATCTTACTGTTTTAAAGGACATTAATTTAATTTAAAATATAGTGAAAAGACGGTGGTGTCATTTTACTATAATTTCTCTGATCTTTTGTAAAAATTTCATCTTACAAATTCATATACTTTCTTGTTTGATCTTTATTATTTTTTGAAAAATACTATTATTCAAAGCTATAACATATATTGGAAAGCAATAAAATTTAAATTCTTCACCAGAATTGTGGTATTCAGCTAAGAGAAATTTTTATGTCTTTTCAAAAAGAAAATGTAGCTTGTTCTTGTTTCACAATTTTATTGCTTTGGTCTTTGTCAAAGCTAACCAATAAACATCAATAACCCTCTCTCTGATTGACTTTGGCTTAAATAAAATCAAATATCTGCCATCAAAAGCAGGTCCATGTCCTTTTAAAATACAATATAGATGGAAAAAAGAGACATTTTGCTTCCGGGGACATTTTTCAGGAAAAGGAACTTATCAGACACAATAAAGATTTTTCTTTTGATAAAAAAAACTTGTAGGACATGAGGAAATAAATCTTTGACTGAAATCACTTATAAACATTTTATAAAGGAGGCAGAAATTGTAAATTCTTTTCTTCTAGGTTCTTTGTGAACCCAATGAATTTGGTGGATTTATTTGCCATCTTGCCATACTTTGTCTCCTTCCTCATTGATCACTTGTCTGAGTTCCACATCATTGGGAAGACTGGAAAAGTTTTGCGTCTCATCAGAGTTACCAGGTGAAAAACCAATTTCAAAAGTGGTCTTGGATTGGCCCGAAGATAATATATATATTCGAAGAAAAATAGATATATTCTGTAAACTTAGCACTTTTCTTTAAACATTCTGCTTCCAATCTTTTTTTGACTAAAATGCTGACTCAATTCAACATGATCACTTTGACAGTTGGAAAGAAAAAGCCTTTTCTCTTTGAAACTGAATTTTCAAGATTCCCAACTCTTTAATTTGCAAGTTTGAATAAAAATAGAGGATCTTTTATTTGGATCAGGATTCTTCGTGTCTTCAAGCTTGTCCGTCACTTTGCTGGCTTGCAGTCCCTCTTCTGCACCTTGAAACAGGCCCACAAAGAGCTGGGATTGTTGGTGATGCTAATCACTGTGGCAGTGTTGACATTCTCATCTCTTGTCTACTTTGCTGAAAAAGAAGAACAGAATTGGTCCTATGTTGACTCTTTCTGGTGGGGTCTACTCACCATCACCACTGTTGGATATGGTAATAATAATTCAGGCTCTTGTACTTCTTTAATCTGAGCTTATTTTCTCCCTTCAAGGTAATATCACACCTATGTCAGGAATGGGAAAGCTCATTGGTGGGTTCTGTGCAGTGTTTGGTGCCTTCACTATTGTCCTTCCAGTTCCCATCATTGTGAACAGCTTTGCCAACTTCTACAGAAACAGGTTGTGGCGTGGAGAAGTAGCCCACAAGAGGCGAGAAAGACTCATCCATGTTAACACAAACAAGGTTAATCTGGAGTAAAAAATAGATTTGTTGAGAAAGAATATGAGCCACAAAAATTGGTGTTCACATACTTTCTCTTCGACACATACAATTATCAAACATTTTCATTAGTTGTGTTATTTTAAGTAGTTGACTATAAGCAATTAGAGCAAGGATGTTTTGTCAAATTCAATAATTAATGGCCATAAACAGACTGTATTTTACAGCTGATTTTCTACCATGTGAGCTTGTTTGTTGATGACCACAAATTATAAACCTTAATGTTTAGAATCTAGTTGCTGTTCAAGAGGTGCAAATATTTAAGATCCCTTTAAAGCTAGACATCAGCTAATCTTTAAAGTGTTTTCTCCAAAAACATTTGAAAGTGAGTTAATTCTTTATCAAACCCCATAATTTCTTTTTTCAGGATGAGAATGCAACTCTTATAGAGCTCAATGGTGTACAATAAAAAGATAAAATCTTAGATATTGAATTAATTAGGAATAAAACCTTTGACTCTTTGTGGGCCTTTTCCACTGAGGAAGATTTTGTTTGATAAAAACTGCACTTTAAAAACCTTTCAACTATGATGGAATTTTAAACTTTTGATTATCTAAAAACACAATAGATTAATTCAGTAAAATATTTTGCAACCAAACTATCTTTCATATCTAAATAAATAGAAATAAATAGATAGCATAAATTGATTAAATAAATCTAAAATTATTCAGCATTTGATAGATTTAGTTTAAAAAAGCTGTTATAGTAATAAGTAAACTCATTAAATGGACTTTACAATCCAATTGTGAAATTCGTCCTTTAAATTTGGAATGAGAATGAAAGTAACATATTTATGCATGTTAGTCAACTGTCAATTTTAGTAGAATAAAAATGAGATACCTAGCAATTTTTCTGAATGTTTTAACCATGGCAATTAAATGTGAGTGTTATTGTATGAGTTCAATTTTAAAACCTTGTCAAAAAATTAGAACTAATAATCTTCAACACAAATTTTTTTGCACCTCTTCACACTTTAATATTAAGCTGACAACTTGAACAGAGAAAAAAATCAAATCTATCTTCAAATGCACAAGATTATCCCTCAATTGAAATGAACTGGGCAGATATGCTACTTTTTATTTAAGCTCATGTCATAAAACAATATTTTCTGCTTTGCCAACTCATGCAACGGCTGCAAAAAATATCCTCTTACCACCTTTGAAAAAAATATTGAATCTATAAAACAAATTTTAAGTAGCCGCCTGGAAAAGTAAAAAGCTTGAAGAAAGAATTTAAAACTTCATATCATAGTGTGCGTGTAAGGTTAATAGGATAATTTTTTAATAAAGTTCCTTCATATTTGATTTGAATGTAAATTCAACAGCTTCTCTCAATTCCAAACTATTTTTCCTCAAAAGGTCTCCTGAGACAATAGATTGGTTTTTTGCTGAAATAGAATATGAAAAACATATCTATCCCTGTTAAAATAAACCTTACCACTTTTGTTTGTTAATTAGAATTTCCATGTTGATTTTATTGTGAAATAAAGCAACAAGCTTAAAAATTTAGATACATTAAAAAGTGTTTATTATGCATGTGATTGATGTATGTATGTTTTTGATGGTCTAAAATAAGAAAAAAATAAAAATTTACCAAATTTACCAAATTTTTTTGACCCTTTCTCTCACAGGCATACATTCAAATTGGTAAAAATTACCTGAAAATATTTGGGCATTTTTTGCCATAAAAATAGGCCAATTTTTGAGATAAAACAACTGCTTGTTTTGAAGAAACAAAATACAAACTTTTTTCATTTCTTTTGCTTTATTATTTCAAAGCCTCTTGCAACCACTCTTGGTGTACTTTTTTAAGCTTTGAAGAAATTTCTAAAAATTTCAAGAAAAACCTTGAATTGATTTGTCTTTGGCAGATGAACTGCCATTTCTAGATTTTTCAAAGTATCATCTTGTTATGGACGATTGTATGATTGAAATAAAATAAATAAATGTTTTCATATATTTGAGTTACTCATTTAAAAAAAAAAATCTGCTTTGAGGCAACCATTCTTGCCGAATAGTGATTGCCATTATGATTGGATTATGACAAGGTCTTGGATCAGGCCTATGCAAACCATTAAATCTGGCATAAACTTTAAAAGTTATCTGAAGCTAAGTGTTTGTATCATTTAGGTGGTCTTAATAGAGATAGGCCTTGACCCGAGCATACTTTTGACCCACAGTAAATAAGAGGCCGGCCCGCCTTTGACCCGGGTACTTTTTGGACCCACCCAAAGAATTTTTAGGAGAAATTTTCCAAACACAAACCATAGATGGCTGACCAGACCCAACACGAGCCACAAAATATTGACCCGACCCAACCCGGATCAAACATTTTTGATACAGACCCGTCACTAGCTTTAATATGAGGAGCAAAATGGTAGCTCTCCAGCTATTGAAGGTGGAGTTTGAGTTGACAGAAGATGGTGCTTTTGAGGGGTTGGAGAGCTCACGGGGTTCTGCACTTTTCAACGTACCAAAAATGCATGTCTACTTAATTTTTATGTGTATTTATATGATCGTTAAGAACTAGAAGTTTGCTCCTCATTATCATAGGCATCAATTTCTAAAGTCTTGTATAAAAGGGAGGAAATAGAAAATTAAAACTTTCAATTTTGGGATATTTTACTGACCATCTGAAGTTTAGAAACTGAAATTGTCTTCCTTCAATCGTCATCACTTTGAAAACAAAGCTTTTGGATTAAATTTCAAAGGGAAGCTAGATTGAAGAAACAATCTGAATTCCTTTAAAGTTGTCACTGCAGGGAAAAAATCTTTTTCCAATATCAGTTTGCCTTTTTATCTGCATTTCGAGTGACAAATGCGGCGTTGTCGCCTTGTTTCTATAAATACAGCTTACAGAATCTAATATATTTGAATTGATTTTCATTAAAACAACATCAAATTAATTTTTCCCAATGAGGGGCTTGCTGAAAATAAGATGAAAAGAGTCTGAAAAAATATACAAAACCTTATTTAACCAGTTGTAAAGTGAAGGGTCCGTGTCAATAATTTTTGACCCGGGTCGAGGTGGGTAATTTTTTTGCTGCTCGAGTTGGGTAGGGTGAACCACCTCGGGATCCGGAAAACTTTCCTCAAAAAGCTATTTTTTCAATTCTTTGTCCTGTCGGCGGGTCAAAAAAACCTTTTTAGGCTGGGTCAAAAAATACCCGGGTCAAAGCTGGGTCTGCCCCTTTTTACTGTGGGTCAGTAGTATGATCCGGTTGTAAGTATGGTCAAGGCCCATCCCTACTGTAGTTAGTGATGGGTTGGGGTCAAAAATGTTTGACCCAGGTCAGGTCGGGTCAATTCTTGTAGCTCGGGTCGGGTCAGACAATTATGGTTTGGGTTTGAATTGTGAAAATTTCCCCTAAAAACATCAAATTTTTCAATTTTTTTCCCTTCGGGTCAAAAAAAATTGCTTCGGGTCTGATTGGAAAGTACCCAGGTCGAAGCCGGGTCGGCCTCTTATTTTCTGTGGGTCAAAAGTAAGCTTCACTGGTGTAGGAAGAGAATGAGGTGACGAACGCTCCCACGATGTCACGCCCAATCACTATACAAAATTTCTGAACTTCCCCCTTTGCTTTGAGAGGGATAACTCAGTTCTTATTTCAGATCTGGCCTTTCTACATTGGTAAATTTTTATTCGGTCGCTAATAAAAATAAATTCAGGCTTTATGATGGCCATAACATCTGAAATTAGTTTATGCTTAAAAAGGGTGCAAGAAGATGTAGAAAATTAGCTTTAAATGGTTTCGCTTCAGAAATTGTTGAGCCTCGACATGAAAGTTCAAACAATTTCCAAGAAAAAGGAATTTCTTAAATGGAGAAAATCAAGCCCAAATAGAGAAAAGGAAGAATTATTTTTTTCCTTGAATTGGATGAAAGCAGATGGTTTTTTACTTGGTTATTTTCAATTAAATAAACAATGAGGCCAGTTGGTCGCAGCTATTAAAAACCTCAAAGGTTAGTTTGCAACCTTAAGAATTAACTGGAAAACATGTGTTATTGGTTGTTCTTTGATCTGCAAATAAAACATCTATACAGAATGTCTGAGTGAAAAGACCTCTACAGAGCAATTTATTGGTTTTAGCTTCAAAACTGTGGCAGGAGATAGAGGTGATAGACAGATGTTATTTTCAAACTCAAGCCCTATTGAAATCTTTAAACATCCCCCTCACTTCGGTCGCTTCACTCGGGAGGGATAATATTGATCTTGAGAAGTGTAGACTCAACCATCATAGATAGTTTATTGTGAGTATGGCCACTGTAGACTACAATTACCACAACAATTTTTTTAACCCGGGTTTGAAAAATTGCCGGCACGAACGGGTTTTGAAGTTACAAGCTAATAATAATAATATTGTGCAGTATAGACTCAGGTTGATGTTGATGCGCAACCAACACCTTTATAAGAGTCCCGCCATAGAAGTTTATGGCCACTACAGATTACTATTACCCTGACTGAGAGTGCCTTGTTGATTTTTTTGCAATACGGGGTTGAAAAATTGCTGGCATGGGCGGCGGGGGATTGAACCCACAACCACAACCTTAGATCTTAGTTCTCAGTCAGGTGCCTATATGACCTCTCAGCCATGGCGACCCCATCTTAGTTCTATCCCTACTGGAAAATTGGCTCACCATTTTCCCAAAAATTACACAATTGTCATTTTTTGGAAATATAGTGTGTCAATTGTTAGATATTTTTTCGTGTTTTTGAAAATTACAACTGGAAACCGTACTTTTTTCTTAAATTTTGCCATAAAATCCTGCATTTCACTAATCTCCAATTTTTATTCCAATATTGCACAAAATACGGTTTTTTTCTGGTAGGGATGTCAGCTGCTTATGACCAGGGTCAATCATGAAAGTGTTGAAGATGCTGTGCAATCTAAGTGGCAAGCAGATTTTCAGGTGCATTTTATGGATCTATGATCTTTCGCCTAATACAAGTTTTCCAATACCAGTTTGCCCAATCAAGTTCGCAAGTTTGCCAACTACAAACTCATTTAACTATGACTTACAAACTCATTGAACTGCGAACTCGTCAAACAATTTTGCAATTTGACGAGTTTGTTTCCCTTCCTGGGAAACATGATTCAGGGAGTTGGTTGGGTCAGGTAAGGTTAGGTTACATTATGTTAGGGTTGTTCAATGAGTTCATAGTTCGATGAGTTTGTAGTTGCATGGTTGGCAAACTTGATTGGACGAACTTGTATGCTTGGCGAACTTGGACTGGGCAAACTGGTATTGGCGAACCTGCATTAGTCGAAAGATCATAGTATCGCATTTTATAAAGACCATCGTGATCCATTGGCTTCATCTCTTTGGAGCTCAGCCAATCATAGTAGCATATTCACTTCAGTGATTTTCTTCAGATCTAAGAATGTTTCCCTGAGATCCCTCAATATGCTTCAATCTTTTATACCTGTGAGAATAAGGACATTGAGAAGCAACTGTAGAGATGGGCTCTGACCTGACCTGACCCGAGCTTACTTTTGACCTGCAGTAAATAAGAGGCCGACCCGCCTTTGCCCCGGGTACTTTTTGTCCCAACTCGAAAAGATCTTTTTTGATCTGAAGGGAAATAAAATGAAAAATTTGACATTTTTAGGGGAAATTTTCCAAATTCAAACCCGAACCATAAATGGCTGACCCGAGCCACAAAAAATTGACCCGGCCCAACCCTGGTCAAAATTTTTTGATCCGGACCCATCATTAGAAGCAAGTAATAAAATAGGTTTGGAATAAGAACAATTCTTGGTTTATTTCTGGAAGACACTTATTACCTACAGCAAAGTCAACAAAAACTTGAACAATTATCATATTTTCAATGAAGTCAGTGTAAACTTCTTGAAGAAGTTTGGCAAATATTCTGAAAACTCTTCAGGTTGACTTGAATTGGGACTATTTCTTGCTCAAGCTCAAGTTCCATTGCATATTCCCAAATGTTTTGGAGTAGATGCGACCTTTTGTTGCTGACGAAAAACTTTCACAAGGATCCCAAGAGAGCCGTTCTTGAAAAAGAAGCATCGCTCAAAAAAAGTCTTATTTTGCTTCTTGAAAAAAATTTGGGAAATGCATGAGAGATGAAAGGCTCATGAAGTTAAGTGCACTGATTTTTCACTAATTTCTAGCCCATTGACAGCAATACAAAAATAGTGTTAATCGATCAGCACGTTTATGATTTATGCAAAAGAATTTTTCTTTACCATATGGAAATAAGTTGAATATATTATATGTAGCAAAATTGTGTCTGGGTGGCAATAAATTAATGCTATAACGGTAGATTCTGACTTTTCGCAAATAAAAGATGAAATATGTCACAAAATATCAACCTTTTCTTTCAGTGTTGAATGGGAAAATAGGAAAATAAATCCATTGAAAAAAATTGTCTTTAAAGTTTTCTATCCAGAGATCGGCCCTGACCTGACCCGAGCATACTTTTGGCCTAAAGTAAATAAGAGGCAGGCCTGTCTTTGATGTGGCCCAATGAGATTTTTTTTGACCCAAAGGGAAAAAATTAAAATCCTTGGTATTTTGAATGGAAATTTTTCAAAACCAACCAGATGGCTGAATCGACCCGACCCAAGTAACATTTTAAATGACCCGACCTGGGTCAAAAATTTTTGACTTGGACCCATCTGTTTAATAAAATGAATTAAGATTTTTATCTTTTGGGATTCAAGAGGTTTTCAATACTTAAAAATTGAGGTTTTTGCCCTCACTCAAGTTTAACACCACATATTCTCGAAATTTAGGCCTGGTTATTATCAACAGTTAAAGGCAACAATATTCTAAAAGAGGATTGTCACATGAGTGTAATGGCTACTATTGGGCCTTTTCACCAAACTGAGGTGAAAAAATGCATCTATTTATAGAAATGTGAAGTCATGATAATTGATATATTGAGATATTTCATAGGGTTTTGTGAGACTTTCCCTTTGAGAAATACAATCAATTAGTTAAATTCTCCACAAATACACAAATTGAACAAAGAGGCAGTTGCTACTTCAAAATGAAACAAAATGCAAAAGAAGAGGACTAGAACTGACCTGGAAATTATGAAAGAGTCAGGATCACGACAAAACAAGGAAAAAGATACACCCTACTTCCATCCTGACCAAATCTGTACAAAAATCTACAAAACACTCTACAGGCAACTACATCCCTCACGCTCCAACAAAAAGGAGTCAGTAAACAGTCAGCGTGCATGCCAAAAAAGGTAACAAACGGATGCAACCTTGAAATCCTCCAATCACAACAAGAGGCGCCAAGGTCATCCTCCACCAATTAACACACTGTAAATTTTGACCTTGGACCAACCAATCACCATGGGGCATGGATACCCGGGAGGTGAAATCACAGGAGCCACCAGATGATCCAATCCAGAGTCACCACACATAGAGACACCATTTGAAGGAACCAATGACAAACTAACATTGAAGTCATTGGAAAAGAGTACGCCTCAGCTGAGTGGATAGAAGAGCATTTCCTAGCAAACCTATGCAGGTTCAAGGCCAGTGAAAGCGCAAGCCAAATCCCTAGAAAAAATGAGAAAGACATCATAGGACCTTTGCTGTAAAAGTAATCCCTTTTTATACCACATTATTCTTTGAAATCCAACTTTTGATTGTGCACAAGGATTTATATCTTAAGTGATAGGAAGAGTTCCCTGCAAAAGGCGGATAGCCAGGGTTGGCATGCCACATAGATAGATGATGTTCAGTGGTTCAAATGGCCTACAACCTTGGAGATGTGTTTTTTCCGCTGGGTGGGGCAACAAACATTTCCAAATCCCAGTTTTCCACATCAAAGTGAACACCAAGGTTGACTTCAAGTCCCCAGGCCAAGCACACTCATCAGGCCTTGCGGCCTGTGTGCAAGGACACCCATCAGGCCTTTCGGCCAGTGTGCCATCAATCAACTCTTGTAAAGTTTTATATATTATTGGATTATTCGAGTAGTAAAAATGTACGAGTTAAAAATAAATACAAATACAAATAGTGAAAATCTTTGTCATAAAGTTTTTCTAACAAGAATTTTATTGTTCTCAGTTGACTTTAAAATACAAAATACAAAACTTTGCATTTGAGCTCTACATTTTTCACAACCCTACATCTTGGGTTCTTAACTTTAAAACATCCAGCAAAGCCTTTCTGATTAATTTAAGCATGTAAATAGAAAAGAATTAAAATCACCAACATTATTTTTCAACATGTCAGGTTATCACATATTTTTTAAATTACATTTAGTTGAGTTGTTATTCAAAGCATAGAGTGACCTTTCAATGACTCTTACAATTATAACCTGTCAACTACATTTATTGGGTGAGACCATTTAATGAACAATTCTACAAAAAGCACCTCATTAAAAACAAATATTTTTTGACTTTTTAAATTTCGATCCAATTTTAGTTCCAATTTGTGTTCATTCATTAAGGGGTCAGACAATTTACTTTTCACACAAACCTACAATGTGATTTTGTAAAGTAAAAGAACCCATTTTAATTTAGCACTCATTCCTAGCTGTAAACCTTACACTTTTTAAACAAAGTTTTGAAACCTGGTAAAATAGCCTTGTGACAATTTTACAAGAGTTTTTTGGTCTTTGATATCAGAGAGATGATAAATATAGAGTACTCGCCTCCCTACAAGCTGGGTAAAAAAAATTTAGGGTCCCTTAACCGGCACAGATTAAGCTGTTGAGAGTATTTGGCGCATTCGATGCTTCGGCGTTAGAAAGAAGGCGGGACGGAACGGTAACGGAAGGAGAAGTGGACGTTAAGCTGAAATCCCAGTGAAGACCCTCCCAATCAAGAAAAGAATCAATACTGAACTATTTATTCGTGGGGAAGGGCAGCTTTATATACAAAAGTAAAGGCGGGATCGGATCAAGAAATATCAGACCTCTTGGAAGAGGTTAGAATATTGGCGGGAAATAAATACGCAGGAGTGAGAACAGCGGCAGCTTGTAATGGTGAACTTACTATTACTTGGAAGGAAAGCTAAACAAAGGCAGCCTGTTTGAAATGACTTTGAACTGTTAGTAAGTAAAAAATATCGTAGCGCAAAAAAGAGGGTTAATGAGCGTGTACTACGATATATTTGCTATTGGCAACACGACCGAAAATAAGAAGGGGACCTTCCACTATTTTGGGCAAAATTTTATAAAATGAAAAGATCTGACATTATTGTAAATCTTTTGGCAGTTTTTTCATTTTTTGTCACCTTTCAGAAAACTGATTTTCCATCTCATCTTTCAAAATATTCCTATTACTGCATCTTTTGACTGGTCACATTCATTTTGTCACTAAGTTACCCTAAAAGTCAAGCTTATTTTTGGATGGGAAAAGTTTAGATTTATGTACAAAAAATTTTTGTGTTTAATTTTAAGGGCCAAAGACACCCAGAATTTACAACATAAATCAAATCTTTGGCTAATAGTGTAAAATCTCCGTCAAAATAAGGATGTCTAAAAAATAAATATATTTTAAATTAATTTTCATACTCAAAGACTGAATTTCAAAGCAAAGTTTAAAAAACATTATTTGAAGCTATTAGCCTTGGCTACATCTGTGCAAAATTTCAGCTCTTTATCATGATCCCATGATTTGGCTTATCCCACTCATGGTTTAAATTTATTTAGTTTAGCTTAGTTGTAAAATCATCATCTGTAAGAAATGACTTCATTCCATGATCTTTCGCCCAACATAATACTTTCAGACCAAAACAGACGGAATATGAACTTTGTTTGGTTATTACTTATTGGAATTGGAAATTTCCTTTTATTGAAATTGCATATTATGTACAAGATGAATTATATTTCTAAAGGAAGTCCTTCTTTCAAAATGATATCTCTGGCTTTCTTTGTATCTAATTTTCAAGAAAACATTTCTGACAGAATGAAACTTTATTTCTTTAATGATTGCAATTTCAGAAGAAGTGCACCACTCCCAAACCAGCTTTGCAGTATCTTTGGATCTAATACACTTTACAATAAAATTAACCACAAAGCCCATCATAATGCGAGTGCACACTTGCTCATCATAGTTGGCAAACTTGCATTGAGCGAACTTGTACATTGGGCAAACCTGGTATTTTAAAGCAGAGATACTAGGTTGATATATAAATTAAAGCTTTCTAAATGATATTTTAAATTTCAAAAATCTTTCATTTGTGTGTTGCAATCTTTTCTTAATGTACAAAAATATCTGTTCACTAAAACAACAAAAAATTGAATGATTGCGATCAACATGCTGTCCTTTGGCCAAGCTCAATGAAACAAATATGCTTTAATTATTTGTGAAAAAGTATTTAGGCTTGAAATATTTTTTCACTCATTTGTAGAGACTAATTTTAGTTAAAGTAAATTTTTTAAACCAACCAGTTTGAGAGTGTTTTTACCTTTTAAAATTTAAAATTTTTTGTCAGGGTACAATTAAAATTGACAAAAAGATGAAGTTCTACCTGTTATTTTTTTTGACCTTTTAGATATTTAATAGTCATCTTTTCTATGCAAAAGTTTGTAAAGATTTCTATTATGATAAATTTCAGTTGTCTTAATTAAGTAGACAGGCATTTTTTTACGGTGAAAAATGCCAAATCCTCTCTAGCAAGGTTTTGTGACCGACAGTCAGCTGACAGGCTTCTAAGTCAAATTTTTTTTTCCTTTTTATTGGCTAGGGTTATAGGAAAACCCCATGTGGGCTTTGTGGTTAATTTTATTGTAAAGTGTATTAGAAGTTATATTTTTATAGATATTGGTTCAAGCTGTTTGAGGGAGGCATTAAAGGAAGAGGACAATAGTTTGCGCTATCATTAATAAAATTACTGCAATTTTTCAACCCAATCTCAGCTCCAAGACAAAAATTCAAAAATCTAGTTGGTAACTTTTTTGGTATTAAAATGAGGAGTCTGTGTGTAAAATTTCAGTCCTTTCGCTTTAAAACTGAGGAAAGAGATAGAGGATGACGGACGGACATACTGTAAAAGTGCAAAATTTTAAATAGCCCCTTATGGAACAAAAATTTTATTTATGCTTTTTGCTAGACTCCTTCTCTCGCTTCGCTTGAGAGGATAAACAAACAACTTTATTTCATTCATACATATTGTAAAAACCAACCAAGTGTTGTACACTTTAGAATACAAAGAGGGTCCTTTTTCAAAAGTGTTTCTATTTGATTGTTACCAATAAATAATTTAAAGGTTAGGAAAAAAACCTTTTCCCTGAGGCAATGCCTTTGTGAGTTACATCCGGGACTGATGGCAGAGACACAACAAGATTTGCACATATGGTCTTGAAAAAACATCACAAAATTGAAACCTACTGCAGCTTGTGAAAATGAAAAAAGTGCTTTGATCTTAGCTCTCTCTCTACATTCTCAAAGTCACAAATCTTTTCATCAACATAACTTTGTCAGTTTGAAATCTTGCAGAATTTTTTTATTGGCCAATCAATTTTTGTGACTTTTCAAATGGAAATTGACTTGAAAGATTAGGTGAAAGCTTGATTTGTTTTTTTTGTGACTGGGAATAGTTAATGAAAGTTTCTTGGACTCCTTTGACCCAAAGCTTTTTAGAAATTCGACCTGACAATGACAAAAAGAATATATTTACAAAAGCTGTCATTTGATCTTTTGCTTGCCGGTCATAATCTACAGTCAAAGGTGCATTTTCTTGTTTCACAGAGAATTAACTTAAGTGATCCAAACCTTTTGAATTATCATGCCAACTAAAAGCAGCCTAGTTTGATTCTGGATGAGCTGATTTTAATGGAGATAAATATCACTCATTTGGAAGGTCGAAGTCACTAAAAAGCTAAAATCCAGCTCCAACATCAATCTGTTTGTTACAGCTATAGTTCATGCAAAATTGTAAACTTTCATCAGAATATAGAAAGTGAAGAATAAAATGAAAGCATATATATATTTTACACTTTTCAGTGAGAGTATAAAAAGGGAAAATTCAAAGCTTAGTTGTAACATTTTCAGCGCAATTATCCTTAAATATATGTAAAAAGTGAGCAAATATAACTTTATAAAATATTCCAATTCAAAAGAAGGGAGTCGCCGGGCTGAAAGATCATAGGCACCTGACTGAGAACTAAGATCTAAGGTTGTTGGCAGTTCAACCCCCCCCCCCCCA
>Ga0194133_10003168_pt1 | contig 23823 bp, 23 predicted proteins | sample TA2KigOf40mmetaG_FD_155448 | JGI IMG/M metagenome (GOLD analysis project Ga0194133, IMG submission 155448) | Freshwater microbial communities from Lake Tanganyika, Tanzania - TA2015055 Kigoma Offshore 40m | ecosystem: Environmental > Aquatic > Freshwater > Lake | place: Tanzania: Lake...
CGTCGTAGACTACGACGTTGATAGGACGGGTGTGGAAGCGTGGTAACACGTTAAGCTTACCGTTACTAATAGCTCAATTGGCTTGATTTATGCACTGAAAAAATTTTTAGATACAAATTACAATGTTCAATAATTATTAAATTAATGAATATAAAATTAGATAAATATAAAAAAATTTTAAAATTTAAAAAATTTAATTTTTCAGATTTTGATTTAATTACAAACTACGGATGGCTTGATTTATGTAAGTAAATAATTAATGCCATAGATTACGTATTATTTAAAGAAATTTATTACATTTAATAAAATTCTAATTTGAAATGTTTTTTTTGCAACTTTAGAGAATATTTTTCTAGATTAATCTTTTTATTAGAAAAACATTGAATATAACCTAATCTTGAGGCGTCATTATTTTTATAAGAGACGTTATCGTTTTTTTTAAAAAAAATTTTTGATTGAATTTTTATTGTCTTCCGCTTACTAAATTTTTTAAAATAAATTTTTTTTATTTTTCCATTATTATTTATAGGAATCATTCTACAGCAATAATTTTTATAAATATTTTTCGAAACTAATTTTTTTTCAATAATTTTTCCATTTAGTCTAGTGTCTAATAAATTTTGATATAAATTTAATCCTGTTATTTTTTGACAAGTTAAATAAAACAGATTAAAACCAGCCTCTCTTGGATGCGCTTCCACAATATAAGGTTCGTTATTTTTTTTATTTATAATTATTTCAACATGAAATGGGCCATTAGGATATTTTGAAGATCTTAAAAAATTTGACAAAATAGTATTTATTTTTTGGATAATTTTTGCTCTTAAAGAATTTTGCTTCATTACGTATGAAACGGTTTTTGATTTTTTAAGTTTTTTCTTCTCCATTATGGCGTAAACTATAACTTTCTGATCTTGATAATAACCATCAACATTAAATTCTTTTCCATCAATAAATTCTTCTATTATTGTTTTTTTTTTAATAATTTTTGGGAATTTTTCCCAATATTCAACATTATTACTACCCGAACCAGAATTTGGTTTGATTATAATTTTTTTATTGCAAGCTAAGAATTTTTTATAGTCAAATTGAGTAGGCTTGAAAAATTTAGGTGTATGAATGCCGTTATTTTTTTGAATTATTCTTTGTTTGTACTTATTAAAGTAATCATTTTTTTTATAATAAATTTTATTAATTAATTTAAAGCCAATGTCAGAGCAGCAACTTATAATTAGACATTTATTTTTTTTTATAAATTTTCTAATTTTAGTGATCTTTTTTGTTTGAATATTTAATTTTTTATCAGAAAATTTATGTCCCACTGCCGTGCTATCATCATCTAAACTGTAAGTATAAAAGTTTTTTTTTTTTAAGAAATTTATTAAATCAAGTTGCCATATAGATGCAGGAAATATTATTATTTTTTTCTTCATTTGGAAACTTATGAGTTATTAAAATTAAAAAATTAATTTTTAATAACTAAAATTTTTATATAATTAATTATTTAGAAGTTATTATAACCTTCAGCATATTATTATATCTACCTAACAGTATTTGAATTTTTCATTATTTAATATAAGTTTTCATAATAAACCGTAAATATTTTATTAAATGTACTCAAATATTAAAATAGGAAATTTTAAAATAAATTCAAATAAAACATTTATAGTAGCTGAAATGTCGGCTAATCATAATGGTAGTTTTCAAAGAGCTTTAAAAATAATAAAGGCTGCAAAGCGTTGTGGAGCCAATGCTATTAAACTTCAAACTTATCAGCCAGACTCAATAACATTAAACTGTAATAAGAAAGATTTTTTTTTACGATCTTTAAAAAAAAATTCACCTTGGAAAAAATATAAAACTTATTATGAAATATTTAAAAAAGGTGCAACCCCATTAGAATGGCATAAAAGATTATTCATGGCGGCAAAAAAAATTGGATTAATTATATTTTCGTCACCATTTAATGAAAGTGCAGTTGATTTTTTAGAAAAATTAGATTGTTGCGCTTATAAAATAGCATCGCCTGAAATTAATCATATACCTTTATTAATAAAAATTGCCAAAACAAAAAAACCATTAATAGTTTCAACAGGCTTAGCAAAAGAAAAGGATATTAAGCTCGCAATAAGAACTATCAAAAGATTCGGAAATAATAAAATTATCCTTCTTAAGTGCTCCACAGCTTATCCCGCACCGGTAAAAGATGCACATTTAAGGAATATAAATTACTTAGAAAACAAGTACAAAGTAAAAGTGGGGTATTCTGATCATACGGTTAATAATTTATCTGCATTGGCAGCAGTTAGTTTAGGCGCATGTTTGATAGAAAAACATATAAATCTTAATGATAAGACTAAGACTTTAGACAGTTTTTTTTCTTTAAAGGAAAATGTTTTTAAAAAATTAGTAAGTGAAATAAGAGCGATAGAGGAGTCGATGGGAAAAAGAAATTATTGCTTGGCCAAATCTTCAAAAAATAATTTTTTTTCAAGACGCTCGATTTATATTTCTCAAAATATTAAAAAAGGTGAAAAAATAAACAAGAATAATATAAAGGTTGTAAGACCGAGCTTTGGACTAGAGCCAAAATATTACAATTATGTTTTAAAAAAGAAAGCTAAAAAAAATTTATTTTTTGGAGATAGATTAAAAATAAATGATTTAATTTAAGTAAAATTTATAAAATCAAAAGTTAATTATTAAAAATATCTTGAAATTATTAAATGAAAATTTTATTTATTTTAGATTGTTCTTTTAAAGTTGGTTTTGGAAACCTAAGTAGATGCTATTTACTATTCAAAGAATTAAAAAAAATAAACCAGTGTTATTTTTGGATTGAAAATTCAAATGACAAAACTATAAAAAAATTTTATCCTGAATTACCGATTATAAAAAAAAAAAAAAATTTAAAAAATTTTTTAAATTCAAATTTTTTTAATAGAATTATTTTTGATAATAACTATATAAAATTCAAAAATTTTAAAAAAAGAAATAAGCAAAAAATTATTGCACTAGATTATTATTTAAGAAATCCCATGATTGATATCAGAATTAACCTTTTAACAAAAAATAATTACCCTAAAGAAAAAATTTTTACGGGTCTAAAATATGCGTTATTTAATAATATGAATGTAAATTTAAAAAAAAAAAAAAATTTTTATTTTTTAATTTTTTTTGGGGGTGGCGTAAAGCTAAAAACCTACCGAATGATTTTTGCTTTATTAAAAAAAATAAATTTTAAAGATAATATTTATATTATAAGGGGTTTTTATGAGGAAAAAAAAGTTAATGATCCGAAATTAAAAATTATTTATTTAAAATTTAAAAGAAACTACGTTCATTTAATTAAGAAAGCTGATTTAATTATTTCAAATGCGGGTAATACACTTTTGTTAAGTTGTTTACTTGGAATACCTTCTATTACTATTCCAAAAAATAATAATGAGAATAAATTCGCCAAATTTATGGAAAATAAAGGTGCCACAATAGTTATAGATCGTGCAAATAAGAAAAATTTATTAAAGTGTGAAAATTTAATAAATAAAAAAAAATATTTTTTAAATCAAGCAAATATTAAAAAAAAACTTATAGATGGCAAAGGACTAAATAGAGTTGTAGACATAATTTCTGCATAACATGAACACAAAATCTTTTTATTTTACAGTTGATGTTGAGGTTTCGTCAAAAAAAAATTTTTTTAATTATAAAAAGGTTTTATCTGATTTACTACTTTTTGAAAAAAAAATAAATTATATTCAAAAAGTTCTAAATATAAATTTTCCAATAACATGGTTTCTTCGGTGTGATGATACTGTTAAATATGAACTTGGATCCGAGGATGGATTTTTATTTTTAATAAAAAATTTTATAGAGAGAAGAAAAACAATAGGAGATTATTTTGGTTTTCACCCGCATCTTTATCAATTAAAAAAAAAAAAATGGATACTTATAAAAGATAATTTTATTTTAAAAAAAAAACTTTCTAGTTTCATAAAAAGTTGGGATAGTTTCTTTTTCAATCAAAAAAAAATTTCGCGAATAGGCGATTTACATATGAATAATTTTATTTTAAAAATATTAGATGATAATCAGTTTTCTTTAGACACAACTGCGTTGCCTGGAAGAAAAAGATTTGACGATTTTTTTTCATTTGATTGGTCAAAGACTAAACATAAACCATATCGCCCATCAATAAATAATTACCAAGTTACGGGAAAAAAGACGAGAAAAATATTAGAGTTGCCAATTAGTACAATTAAATTTAAATCTAATTACGATAAATTAAAACTAAGTAGGTATTTAAATCCAGCTTTTAAAAATATTCATTTAATAAATTCCATAAATCAATTAAAGTTTACTAAAAATATTATTTCTTTAACACATCCATTTGAATTTTTAGATCTTCATAAAAATAAAAATAATTTATTTTCAGAATCTCAAGATGAAATTATTAATAATTTTAAATTAATTTTCAAATTTTTTAAAGGAATAAGTTTTAAAAGTCTTAATAACTATAAAAAATGAAAATAAATTATAAATTAAATTGTAATCGTTTATTAAAAAAATTTACAAATAAAATTAATTGTTTATTAGTTGGAAGAGCCACTACAGCTTTATTTCTCGCTTATAAAGTTCAAAACAAAAAAAAAAGAATAGTTATTCCGAATATCATGTGCTTATCGCCTTATTATGCAAGTTTATATGCCAATAGAAATGTGATTATTTGTGATGTTAATCTTAGAGATGGCACTTATTTTGAGAAAGATTTACTAAATATCTTAAATAAAAATAACGATATTTCTGCTGTTTTATTTGTTCATTTATATGGCAATAATTCTTTAAAAACAAAATATTACAATTTATGTAAACAAAAAAAAATTACAATTATAGAAGACGTGTCGCAAGCTTTTGGTGGAGAGTTTGAGGATCATTCTAAATTTGGAAGCAAAGGTGATATTTCTATATTTTCTTTTGGATTAACAAAAAATATCGATGCTGGTCTAGGAGGTGCAATTCTCACAAGTAATAATAATACTTTTAAAAAAATTAAAAAAAATTACAAGAATATAGTTAACTATGAAAACCTATCGGCAATTTATAAAAAAATTTATTATGTAATTAATGAACTTGAAAATAAAAAAATTAATATAACCCCAATCCGAAGTTTATTGCCAATCTTATTTAAAAATATGTATTTTAGGAAAATAAACAATCATGAAGCGAGTCTTGTCTATAAAAAGTTAATAAATTACAAAAAAGATATCTTAATTAAAAAAAATAATTTTGATATATATTTTAATAATTTCAAAAATTTTAAAAAGATTTGCATCCTTCATGACTCAAAAATAGTATCTCCATGGAGATTTAGTTTTTTAGTTAGTGAAAAAAAAAGAGACCATTTAATAAAAATATTAAGAAACAAAAATATTGATGTTTCAAGTTGGTATCCATCATTGCACAAAATGGTTTCTATAAAAGGTAAATTTAATAATTCAAATATTTTTGAAAAAAGAATTATAAATCTCTGGGTTGATAGTAATTATAATAAGATAAAAATAATAAATATATGCAAAATTATCAAAAATCAATTAATTTAAATTAATGTTAAAAAAAAAAATTACAAGTTTAAAAAAAAACGGGTTTGTATTAATAAGGAAATGTTTAAGTAATAAAGAAGTAACTTTTTTTAAAAATTTCTGCAAAAAATTTTATAATAATCATTATCTTCTCAAAACAAGCAAACCAAGACCGTCTGCTCATTCGTTAAATGATCCAAAAGAGGACATGACTATTTATAATTTACAGAATAAACACTATAAATTTATAAAATTGGGCACGAACCCCAAGATATTGTCAATAGTACAAAATTATTTTAATTATGGTGCTATTAATAATAATGAACACGTAATATTTCATCAGCTAACAGCAAGAAGTCCAATTTCTTTCGGAAAAAATCAAACTTTGCATATAGACTCGAGATTACCAGGTTCACGTTTTCCTATTAAGGTTGTTGTTACGGTTATGCTGGATGATTTTACAATACTAAATGGCGCAACAAGATTAATCCCTGGTTCGCATTTGTACAAAAGATTTCCAAACTCAAAAGACGAATTAAACAAAAAAATTAAGCATATCGAAGGTAAAAAAGGCGATGTATTAATATTGGATGGCGGTATTTGGCATGCTGGTTCCAAAAATTTTACCAAAAATACAAGATGGTCAATATTAATTACTTACGATAGATGGTTTATCAAACAAGCTTTTGATTTGCCAAAATCTATTCCATCCAAAATTTTAAAAAAATGCAATAATGAACAGAAAAATCTTTTAGGCATCGCCAGTGTACCTCCATTGGATGAATTTGATAGAATTAATGCTATAAAATATTAATTTATATTCTCTGATATAAATTTATACAAATCATTATTAAAAAAACATAATTTTTTTTATGAAACTTATTCCCAATGGACGTCAATTTATAGATAGCTCAGATATTAGGTTTGTTTCAAAAGCCTTAAAAGAAAATTTGATAACAACTGGTCGATACGTAAGAAAATTTGAAGATAAAATATCAAAATTTTTTAGAGTAAAGTTTGTTGCATCTTGTAGTAGCGGAACATCCGGACTTCATCTGGCTTTAATGGCCATAAGCCTTAAAAAAGACGATGTAATAATTATGCCTGCTATTAATTTTATTGCCATTTACAATATGGCAAAATTAATGGGTGCTAAAATTTTTTTAGCAGATGTTGATTCTTCAACCGGGCAGATGACTCCCAAAACTTTGATAGAGTGCATTAATAACAATAAATTAAAAAAAATTAAAGCAATAGTCACAATGTATCTGGGGGGTAGCCCCGAAAATGTGGTTGAATTTTATAATATAAAAAAAAGTTTCAATTGTTATTTAATTGAAGATGCTTGTCATGCATTAGGTGCAGAATATTTTTTTAAAAAAAAATATTTTCGTATTGGCTCTTGTAAGCATTCAGATATATCAGTATTCTCCCTACATCCTGTCAAAACAATTACATCAGGAGAAGGTGGTTTAGTAACAACAAATAATAAAATTTTTTACACTAAAATAATTTCTTTGAGGGCACATGGTATAAAAAGAGACAAAAATTTTTATTGGAAATATGATATTAAACAATCTGGATTTAATTATAGGCTCAGTGACTTAAATTGTGCTCTTGCTTTGAGTCAATTAAAAAAAATTAATAAATTTATAAATTATAGAAAAAAAATATTTAGATTTTATCTTACTAATTTAAAAATTAATAATCTATTAAGTTTTCCTAATTACAAAGAAAAAAAATCAGCAAATCATTTGTTTTTGGTTTCAATAAGGTTTGACAAAACTAAATTTAAAAAAGATAATTTGTTAAAATTTATGAAAAAGAATAAAGTTCTTTTTCAATATCATTATATCCCAATTTATAAATTCAAATTATTTGGCAGTAAAATAAATTTAAAATTTTATAGAGGCGCAGATATATTTTATAAAAATACTATTAGTATTCCTATTTTTTATAAATTAACACCCTTAAAACAAAAACTTATTATACAAAAATTTATTTCTTTTTTTAAATAACTTTATTTTTATGATAGTTGCAATCATTCCAGCAAGAATTGGTAGTAAGAGAATTAAAAAAAAAAATATAAAATTATTCTTAGGCCGGCCAATTATTAGTTATTCGATAAAATTGGCTAAAAAATCAAAAATATTTGATAAGATTATTGTTTCTACAGATAGCAGCTTGATAGGAAAGATTGCTAGAAAATATGGTGCTGACTTTTTATTTAAAAGACCTAAGAGATTATCTGGAGATAAAGTAAGTACAAGAAAAGTAATTTTGCATGCAATAGAATGGCTTTCCAAGAACATAAAAAAACCAACTTTAATATGCTGTATATATCCCACAGCGCCTTTGATGAAACGTGAAGATTTAATTAAATCTTACAAACAAATGAAATCTAAAAAATTTGAATGTATATTCTCAGCAACTAAAAATTCTTTTCCTATAGAAAGATGTTTTAATTTCAACAAAAAAAATCAACTAAAATTAATAAATAAGAATAATTTCTTTAAAAGGTCACAGTCTTTTAAACATACATATCGCGATGCAGGTCAATTTTATTGGGGTACTTATGATGCGTGGGTGAATAAAAGAATTCTTTTTGACAAAAAGTCATCAATTTATTTGTTACCTAATCTAAGAGCTCATGATATTGATAGTATTGAGGATTGGAAAACGGTCGAAAAGTTATTTAAAATAAAAAAATAAGCATAGCATATGCGTTTTATGTCCATAAATAAAAAATATTTTAAAAATAAAACAATTTTAATTACTGGTGGGACAGGTTCTTTTGGACAAGCTTTTGTAAATTACATACTTAAAAATAATTTACATTTTAAAAAAATAATAATTTTTAGTAGAGACGAACTTAAGCAATTTGAAATGATAAAAAAAATTGATAAAAAATATCACAAATTTTTAAGATTTTTTATAGGGGATGTCCGCGACAAAAGTCGTTTAAAATTGGCACTACAAAACGTCGATTTAATTGTTCATGCTGCAGCGTTAAAACAAGTTCCTGCAGCAGAATATAATCCTTTTGAATTTATAAAAACGAATATTATCGGAGCGCAAAATATTGTGGAAAATAGTATGGCCTATTCATCAAGTGTTAAAAATGTTATAGCGCTTTCTACAGACAAAGCTTCATCTCCAATAAATTTATACGGAGCAACGAAACTTTGCTCAGACAAAATATTTATAAGTGCTAATAATATTAAAGGAAGTAAAAAAATCAAATTTTCAGTCGTTCGTTATGGAAATGTGATGGGTAGCAGAGGTTCAGCCTTGAGTCTTTTTAGGGAGCAGGCAAAAAAAGGGACAATTGAGATTACCCATAAAAGCATGACAAGATTTAATATAATTCTTGAGGACGCAATTAAAATCGTATTATGGTCCTTTAATAATAATAGTGGAGGTGAAATTTTTATACCAAAATTATATTCATTTAAAATCTTAGATTTGGCTAAGGCAGTGTGCGAAAATTGTAATATTAAATACACAGGAATCAGACCTGGTGAAAAGTTACATGAAGAAATGATTTCTTCTTATGACGGGAATAATACAGTAGATGTTAAGGGTTGCTATATATTATTGAACGAAAATTTATTAAATAAATATAAAAAAGAACAATTAGTTAAAAGTAATTTTAATTATAGGTCAGATACTAATAAAGACTTTTTAAATATTCAGGACTTGAAGAAAATTATATCAAAGATATGATGCTCCAGTTTATTGCGGACATCAATTATATAATGATGTCATTTTACAAATTTTTTTATAATTTTTATTACAAAAATAAATTTATATTATTTAATAAAAAATACTTTAAAAATAAAAAAATTTCTGAAATTGATGAGAAAATTTTAATAGAATTTAATGCTTTTCATGACAGTCATGTTAATTTATCGATATTTTCTAATTATTTCAGAGAAAAATATAATTATAAGATTGTAGCTTTTTTTAACTATTCCTTACTTTCCGCAGATCTTTATTTTTCATTATATAATAAAATCAAATGGAACTTAGGGAATTTTTTTTCATTAAAAAATTTTGGAATATATAAGTCCTTTAATACAAAACAAATCATAAGACCAATTATTAATAAATATATTTTTAACAAAAGTGAAAAATATTTTTTAAAAACTATAAGAAATATAAAGAACAAGAATGATTTATTAAATTTGAAAATTAACAACGTTTTACTTGGAGACTTATTATATGATACATATTTAAAATCTAGAGTAACACCGACAATAAATATTTACTCTAAAGATTTCAGAAATTTTTATCTAGATTTTATATGTCTGTTTTTATTTTGGTCTCACTATTTTAAAAATAATAAAGTAAAAATAATTTTAGGTGTTCATTCTGTTTATTCATATGCAGTTCCTTTAAGAGCCGCAATAAAAGAAGGTGTTGAGGCATACATTGTACACACAAATGAAATTATAAAATATAACAAAGATAATATGTTTGGCACCGTGCATACATCTTCTGATTATAAAGATTATAAAAAAAATTTTAGAAATTTGCCTAAAAAAATACAGCAAAAAGGCTTAGAAATGTCAAAATTAAAATTACAACAAAGATTTAGAGGAGCAGTAGGAGTAAATGTTAATATGGACTATGCTGACAAAAGTTCTTTTTCGAGTATTAAAAATAGCCCATCGTTAAAAAAAAGCGATAAATTTAAAATTTTGATTTGTACTCATGATTTTTTTGACTCGCCTCATATTTATGGAAAATTTTTATTCTCTGATCACTATGAATGGTTAAATTATTTAAGTGAATTGTCAAAACACACAGATTTTGAATGGTATGTAAAAAACCATCCAAATTATGGTGATAAATTTCAAATTTATCAAAAATTTACTGATGATGTAGTTTTTAGAATATTTAATAATCATCCTAAAATTAAAATATTGCCAAATAATATTTCTCATAAAAAGTTAATAAAGGAGGGAATAAAAGCTGTTCTTACATGTTATGGCTCTGTAGTAGTTGAGTATGCATATTTTTCAATTCCAAGTGTAATTACATGCCCAACTGGTCCATATGTGAATTACAAATTTATTTTCAAACCTAAAACTATTACAGAGTACAAATCAATTATAACGAAATTAGATCAAATAAAATTCAAGGTAAATAAGAAAGAAATATTTGAATATTATTTTATGAAAAATTTATTGCAAAGAGATGATTGGTTAGGATTAAATTACAAAGAAATTTTAAGTAGAATAGGTGGTTATCATTTTTTAAGAACACCTAATTTTTATAAATTTTGGATTAACTATTATAACGATAAAAATAAAAAAAAAATTTATAATAATATCGATTCATTTTTTAATTCAAATACTAATTATTTTTTACATCAAAAGTGAAATTTTATTATGGTAAATTTTTTTTTTATTTATATACATAAAGTATTTTTAGAATTTTATTCTATAATTAATATTTTAATTATTTTTTCTGAAAAAAAAAAATTTTTTTTTTTATTTTTTCTACTTTTGCTTATTGTTTTGTTAGAAACATATAGTCTAAATATTATTTATGATATTAGTCAGTTTTCAATACATGCAAATAAAAATATAGAGGATAAATATTTTTTTATTAAATATTTCAATTTCTCAAAGGAAAATAATTTAATTGCATACATGATATTCTTTTTAATATTTCTATTTTTAAAAAATATTTTAATAATATTTGTTACATTCTTTAGAAATAAATTTTTATCTAATGTGCAAAAAAAAATTACCTTGGCTCTACATGCTAAATATATCAATCAAAAATATGATTTTTTTATTAACAAAAATTCTTCAGAACTTATTTCGAATATAAATAATAATATTCATATACTCATCAGAACATATGATGCCGTCTTGTCTATCTTAATCGAAGTAGTTTTGATATTTTGTTTTTTATTTTATTTATTTTTATTAAATCCCTACACAACAATGTATTTTTCTTTTTTAATTTTTTTTTTATTTAGCGTTTACATTTTTTTTTCAAAAAAAAAAATTATTAAATTAATTAATAAAAGACTGACAATTAATTCATTAATATTAAAAAATTTACAACAAAGTTTCGGCAATTTTAGAGAAGTTTTGATTTATAAATGTCAAAAATTTTTTACTTTAGATCTAGAAAAGAATATAATTAAGTTTGCAGATAATTTAAAAATAGCAAATAATCTGCAGCAATCAACTAGGATATTTTTAGAGCAAGTATTTATTATCTCAATTATTATTTTATTTTTATTTTATACAATCAAACAATCTATATCAGATATTTCAGATTTTTATGTTATTCTCAGTATTTATGTTTATGCATTTATAAGAATATTGCCCTCATTAAATAAACTGATTAATGAAACGCAGTCATATCTTCATAATAAATTGTTTGTAAAAAAAATTTATGAAGATTTTTACTATTTAAGATCAGATTTTGGAGTTTTACGTAATACTTTTAAAATAGAGGATTCAATAAAAATAAAAAATTTAACTTTTTTTTTTAAAACAGAAAATATTTCACTATTAGAGAATATTAATATTGACATTGGCATTAATGAAAAAATAGGTCTTGCTGGTAAAAGCGGAATAGGCAAGTCTACTTTATTAAATATCGTCATGGGCCTAATAAAACCTTCGTCTGGAGAAGTTTTGGTTGATAATGAAAATATTAATAAAAATCTTTTTAATTGGCAGTCCAAAATTGGTTATGTTTCTCAATCAACTTTTATTCTAGACGATACATTAAGAGCTAATATTACTTTCGAGCAAAATCCTTCATTAATAGATTATAATCAATTAGCTTATGCAATAAAGTTTTCTGGTTTAGAGGTTTTCTCCAGTAATTTGCCAGATGGAGAAAATTCACTACTTGGTGAAAAAGGATCTAAAATATCAGGTGGAGAAATGCAAAGAATTGGTTTAGCAAGAGCTTTGTACAAAAATCCTGAAATTTTTATATTAGACGAATTTACCAGCTCTTTAGATATTAAGACAGAATTAGATATATTGGAGAATATATCTTTAATTAAAAAAATCTTCATTATATCATCCCATAGAAGATCAGCATTTAAAGATTGCAATAAAATATATGAAATTAGTAATAGAAGAATTCATTTGTTAAAATAATGCAAACTTACTTTTATTATATTGCATATGAAAATTTTTTTTGATTATAAAATTTTTTTTCAACAATCTTATGGCGGCCCATCAAATTATTTTGTTAATTTGAATAATGAAATTAATAAGTATAGAGAACAAGATATTCAGGCAAAAATATTTGCACCATTTTTTATTAGCAAAGAGCTGAATGAAAATAAAAATAAAAAAAAACATTTCGGCATAATTTTACCTTCAATTTTCAACTCACTAGATTTTTTAAGATATTTAAATGAAAAGATAAGTTCATTTTATTTAAATCATTCTAATTTTGATATTTACCACACGACCTACTACGGTAGCAATTTAAGCTTCAAAAGAAAACTTCCAGTTATTGTGACAGTTTTTGATCTTATACATGAAATTTATAAAGAAAGTTATTACAAGAATTTAAAAAAGAGTCACTTTAAAAAAGAAGTTCTCGAAAGAGCTGATCATATAATATGTATTTCTAAAAATACTCAAAATGATTTGATTAATTTTTATAATATAAATGAAAAAAAAACCTCAGTCATTTATCTTGGAAAACTTTATAAAGATTTAATTGAGAATAATAAAAATATTTTAAAATTTAAAAAGCCATTTTTTTTGTATGTAGGTAACAGGCATAATTATAAAAATTTTATGCTATTGTTAAAATCTTATTCGTTATCTAAAAAAATTATGACTGACTTTGACTTATTGTGTTTTGGGGGTGGAAATTTTTCTGATAGAGAAATAGTTGCAATTAATCAGTTAAAAATCCCTTTGAGCAATATAAAAAATATCCAAGGGAATAATGATGTTCTTAGAGAATTATACTGCAACGCATTTGCTTTAGTGTATCCCTCCTTATATGAGGGTTTCGGGCTTCCGGTATTGGATGCTATGACGTTAGGATGCCCTGTCATTTCTAGCAATTCCTCTTCTCTACCAGAGGTTTATGGGAATGCAGCGATTTCTTTCAATCCAAATTCAGAATCGGAGCTTTTAAATTCTTTTATTCAAATGACAGAGGACAATTTTTTAAGAAAAGAAATGATAAAAAAAGGCATTGAAGCCTCCAAATTATTCTCGTGGAAAAAATGTGCAGAACAAACAATTGAGGTGTATAAAAAATTTGTCTAAAAAAGCAATAATATTTGGGGTCACAGGACAAGACGGAGCATATCTAGCTGATTTTTTATTAAAAAAGAATTATCAAGTCACAGGAGTTGTTCGATCAAAAAAATTCAGAAAATTAAATATTTTAAATATAAAAAATAAAATAATACTAAAAAAAATTAGTCGATTTTCTAAAAATAATTTATTTTCTTTTTTAAAGAAAAATTTCTGTCATGAAATATATTATTTTGCTGGTCAGTCATCAGTTTTTAAATCTTTTAATAAATTTGATGAGACATTTTCAAGTAATGTAGAGAGCTTTGTCGATATTCTTGAGGCTATTAGGGTCCTCAACAGAAATACTAAGATTTTTTATGCAGGATCAAGTGAAATTTTTGGTAATAAAATAAATGAATATTTAACAGAAACATCCAATCACGAACCCATGAGTCCTTATGCGTTAGCGAAATCTATTAGTTTTGATATAGCTAAAATTTATAGAACAATGTTCGGCATCAATGTTTGCTGTGGTATTTTATTTAATCACGAATCAATTTTGAGAGATAATAGTTATGTAATTAAAAAAATATCTTATTCGATTAACAAAATATAAAAAAATAAAAAAAATAAAATAAAAATAAGCAATATTAAAATCTCAAGAGATTGGGGTTGGGCACCTGAGTATGTAAAAATAATTTGGAAAATTATGAATAATAATAAAAAAATGCAAGATTATATTATTGCAACAGGAAAAACTACCAGATTAAAAAAAGTTTTGGATTTATTCTTTAAGAGGCATGGATTAGATTGGAGAAATTATATTATTTCGAACAAAACATTCAAACGAAATAATGATATTTTAAAAAATCAAGCAGATATCAGCTTAATCAAAAAAAATTTGCATATTTTTCCAAAAATTAAAATTGAGCAAATAGTTCAAAAATTTACAAAGAATGAATTATTCTAATGAGTTTTTTGGATAATAAATTTACAAGCAGAGATTTTGTCGAATCTTCAAAAGAAGATGGTGGGTTAAGAAAAAAACATATCTTTAAGAGTGATAAAGAAAATCAGGATTTAATATCTATTTTAACTGTCGTAAAAAATGGAGAAAAATACCTAGAAGAATGCATTTTAAGTGTAGCAAATCTTAATTATAAAAATTACGAACATATTATAGTCGACGGAGGCTCAACCGACAAAACTGTTCAGATAATAAAAAAATATGAGGATCAAATTGATTATTGGTGCTCAAAGTCAGATCTTGGACTTTACGATGGATTTAATACAGCATTAACTTTGGCTAAAGGAAAATATTTAGGCTTTGTTAATTCGGACGATCTTTTAACTCCAGATTCATTGATGATTTTAAATAGCTACACCACTAAGTATCCTGAAAAAGATTTTATATTTGGTTCAGTGCAGAAACATTGGGGCGTTCTGCATGGTTACAGACCGTGGAAAATAAGATTTAGCTGGGGTTTTTACTCAAGTCATTCTACTGGATTTTTTATAAAACTATCATCTGCTAAAAAATTGGGTTTTTATAACTTAAAATATAAATACTCTTCTGATTACGATTATTTTTACAGAATGATAGTTCATCATAAAATGAAAGGTATTGCGACAAATAAGCAGGAAGTATTTGGAATATTTCGTAGAGGAGGTTTCTCTAGTCAAATAAATTTTTTTGATCATTTTTGTGAAGAAATAAAAATTAGATTAGATAATAAACAAAATAGAATACTGGTATTAATAATATTTATTTATAAGTTTTTAAAAAATTTTAAAAGAATATGAAAATTTTAATCACTGGAGTTGCAGGCTTTATAGGTTTTCATATTGCTAAAGATTTTTTAAAAAATAATAATATTCATGTATATGGTATTGATAATTTTGATAATTATTATTCTATAAAATATAAAAAATTTAGAGTTAATATATTAAATAAAAATAAAAGATTTTATTTTAAAAATTTAGATATAAGAAATAATAAAAATCTTAGAAAGTATTTAGATAAAAAAAAATTTGATTATGTATTTCATATGGCCGCACAGGCCGGTGTGAGATTTTCTTATGAACAACCAGAAAAATATACAAACACGAATATTTATGCTTTTTTAAATTTATTAAAGTGTTTAGAAGGAAAAGTTAATCATAAAATATTTTATGCATCATCAAGCTCAGTTTACGGCGATACAAATAAATTTCCGACTAAGGAATTAGATAAATTAAATCCAAAAAATATTTATGGTGTTTCAAAAATGCTTAATGAAAGAATAGCTGATTTTTTTTCAAGAATATATAACTACAAAATTATTGGATTAAGATTCTTTACAGTTTATGGCGAATTTGGACGACCAGATATGTTTTTTATGAAATTATTAAATTCCTTGTTTAATAAATCTCCTTTTTATCTTAATAACAAAGGCAAGCACGATAGGGATTTTACATACATTAAAGATGTAATTAAAATTTTAAAAAGATTAATGATTATTAAACTAAGCAAACATGAAGTGTTTAATATTTGTTCTAGTAAGCCAATGAATATAAAAAAAATTATTAAAGATAATGACTTTTTTAAAAATATTAAGCTAAGATTTAGATTATTACATAAAGCTGACGTCCTTAAAACGCATGGATCAAATAGTAAGTTAAAAAATAAAATAGGTTTTTTCAAATTTACAAATTCAAAACGTGGGATTTTAGAAACATTTAATTGGTATAAAAGAAATGAAATTTATAAAATTTTTTAAGAAATTAAGTTTATATTTTATAATTTTATTATTCATATTTGGAACTGTTCTAGTTTTTCTTGATACAAAAAAAAATAGTTTGTCTAAATATATAAAAGACAATACACCATATGAGTTAAAATACTTTTTAAGCAACACTATATTTTATATACCCAAACACCTTAGAGAGTTTTATCAACTAAAAAAAGAACTCAAAGTGTTGAATCATGATCTTTATTATCTAAATTTAAAAAATGATCTAAATGAAAATTTATTATCTCAAGGAAAAAATGAAACTAGAATTATTTTATCAAAAAAAAATCAACACTATATACTTAGCAAATATACTCTTCCATTTTCAGACCAAAAAAATCTTCTAAAGAATAAAAAAACTGGCTATCTTGAAACCACTGATGATTCTATCGTGGTTGTCTTTACTTCAGGTAAAATTATTAGAATTGATAAAAATAAACTTACTGAAGGTAATTTTTTTTTTAAAGAAATTTATAATAATCTAGATAATTTTTTGACTACACATGAAGTAAGATGGACTGGTATCAGAGGAGTAAAAATTAATAATAATAATATATATTTAAGTTTTACTAATTTAATTAAAAATAGCGAAAGCTGTTATAATATTTCAATATTAAAGTCTGTTTTTAAAGTAGATGGAATGAATTTTGATAAGTTATTTGATGATAATGAGTGCATTGACTCGTCAGGCAAAGAAAATATCAATCCAGGTTTTAAAAATTTTAACGGTTATCAGACAGGAGGTAGAATTTTTTTTTTAGAAAAAGATATAATGCTTTATAGTGTTGGAGATTTCAATGATTGGAGAAAACCGCAAGATTTAAAAAAGTTCATTTGGTAAAATTATTGAATACAATACTATAGATAAAAAAAAAAATATTCGCTCTTTAGGTCATAGAAACTCTCAAGGACTATATTTTGACAGAGATAGAAATTTTATAATATCAACAGATCACGGGCCGAAAGGCGGAGACGAGGTTAATCTAGCTTTTGCAAATGAGAAAGTAAATTTTGGTTGGCCGATATCTTTTTATGGCGAGCATTATGATGTTGTTCCTTTAAGTCAGAAAACAAAAAGAATTGCTCCATTATATAAAAATCATATTCAGCATGGGTTTAGAGAACCAATTTTAGTTTTTACACCAAGTATCGGAATATCTCAGATTATTAAGAATAATTTTAGTAAAAATAATAATTACTATGTGGCCTCATTAAAAAATAAGACAATTTATGAAATTGAGCTTAATTCAAATTTTGAAAAGGCAAATATAGTTGACGAAATAAGTTTAGGTGAAAGAATTCGTGATTTAGTTTACGATAAGGAATTGAACGTTTATTATTTATATTTAGAGGACTCTCCTGCAATAGGAGTCTTGTCTCATAAACAATTAAAATAATTGCTCTGTTTTAAATCCTCCATATTTTTCTGGTAAACTTTTTTTTAAATACCATAAAATTTGTGATATGAATCTATTTTTAGAATTAAAACCATTTTTTATTTCGAACCTTTTTTGATTGTTATTTAAATTCAAAGCTATAGCAGCACTACTGACATTGGAGTTAATATAAATAAAATAATCACATTTAGACAATAATAGTGTTTCAATTAATATGTCTCTACCTAATTTATATCTATGGTTTATTCTTGGATAAACTTTAAAAGCATCATTCTTATTAGAAACATAAGAACTCTTAATATAAAAAATTTTTTCTTTATATTTATTTAAAAATAATTCTAAATATTCTTTTTCTTCAGTAGCTAAAAATATTTTATTGATTTTTTTTTCCTCCATAATTTTATTAACATTATATATCATTTGTTTCTTCGTTGCAGGAAATGGATGTCCGGCACTACGCTTGTAACTAGTACCTCTGAAATGAACTCCAAGAATTCTTTCATTAAATTCTTTTTTAATAATACGTTCTGAGATTTTTTTAATATATTTATTAATAATTATTTTATTTTTAAATACATTTTTTAGTTCATTATCTTTATCTAAACTATATTTAAAAAAGCTAAAAAATTTATCACTAGTAATTATAACTTTGTTACTTTTGTAAACTTCATTCAAATTGTGATTTGAGAGTTGATCAAAGTAATATTCCCATGCATTGTGTGTTTTTCTTATTGAATTTTTTTCATTATATATTGTGATATAATTTTCCATATCAACTACTGGAATATAATTAAATTTATTCGCAATAATTAAGTGATTAAGAACAAATGTTACATTAGAAAACAATCCTGTTCCTGGAGTTCTTTTAATTACATAAAAGATTTTATCTTTATTTAATTTCCCAAAATTTTTGATTTCCAAATCATTTTTAGTGTAAAAACTTTTATGTTTTACTATTTCTTTTTTTATAATGTTTAATGGTAATGGCGATGGATCTAATAAATTTTTAAATATTAGATTTAATATTTTTTTTATTAAACTCATTTATTTTGATGAATCAAAATTTAAAAGTGATATTTTAAGTATCTTTTTGTATAATTAGAATATCAAAACTAATCAAACTAAAATTTTTTTAGTAAAATTATATCTATGAAAACTTCATTAGTCTTAACAACTATTTATAAACCAAATAAAAATATTACAACTTTTTCTAAACAGTCTAAAAAACTAAAATGGGACTTTATTGTTATTGGCGATAAAAAAACACCTAATAATTTTAGAATAACTTATGGAAACTATTTTAGCTATGAAAAACAAAAAAAAATTAGTTTAAATTTTTCCACTAAATGTCCGGCGAACAATTACGCTAGAAAAAATATTGGCTATCTATTGGCCATCAAAAATGGATCGGAAGTAATAATTGAAACAGACGACGACAACTGTCCCAAAAAAAATTTTTTTTCTAAAAAAAGTTATGTACACAACGTGCCTTATGTAATGAATAATTCGTGGGTTAATATTTATGATGTTTTTAAAAAAAATAAAAAAATTAAAGTTTGGCCAAGAGGATTGCCTCTAGATGAGCTTTTTATAAATAAGATTAAACTAGGCAACAATAAAAAAAATATTTTTTATTTGCAACAAGGCGTTTGTGAGGGTAATCCAGATGTTGATGCAATTTATCGATTATTAAATAAAAAAATTAATATTTCTTTTAGAAGTTTTAAAGTTAACTTGGGCAATGCTCTTTCAACTTTTAATAGTCAAAATACCATATGGTTCAAACCTATTTTTCCACTTTTGTATCTTCCAGTTACCTGCTCTATGAGATGCACAGATATCTGGAGAAGTTTAGTCGCTTTAAAAATTTTACAATTCAATAATAATAAAATTTTATTTTTTGGAACAACGATGTTTCAAAAACGAAATATTCATAATTTAAATAATGATTTTAAAGAGGAGGTGCCAATGTATTTAAATAATAAAAATATTTTTAATTCATTAAGCAATCTAAAATTAATAAAAGGAGATTATTTATCAAATTTACTGATTTGCTACAAATGTTTAATAAAAAATGACTATATATCAAAAAAAGAATTAATTTATTTAAGGTCTTGGATTAGTGACATTAAAAATCTAAAATAAATTAATCTTTTAAAAATATTATTTCTATGATTTTAACTTCAATAAAAAAAATATTAAAATCTTTTTTAAGATATCTTGGATGGAAATTAGTTAAAATAAATATTAAAACTCCAACCACTTACTCCAACCCAGATCCTGATATTCAAAATATAGAATGCATTATAAAGGCATCCGGAATTCTTCATATTGGAGGTCATAGAGGTACAGAAGCTGGTGTTTATAATTGGTTCAAAAAAAAGGTTTTATGGATTGAAGCAATACCAGAATTTTTTTTAGAACTAAATGATTCAGTAAATAGATTTTATAACCAAAAAGCTATATGCGCTTTATTAGGAGATAAAAATAAAGAGAAGCAAGATTTTTTTATAGCAAATAATGATGCGGCAACTTCATCTTTGTTTGATTTTTCTAAAGATGTAAAAAAAAAAAACTTATGGTCAGATAGAAATTTCAAAATGGTAAAAAAATTATCATTAGATATGATTACACTCGATTATTTATTAGAAGATTTAAATATTTCGGCAATAGATTATAATCATTGGATTTTAGATGTCCAAGGTGCTGAATTACTTGTTTTAAAAGGAGCAAAAAAATCTTTAATAAATTGCAATTCAATACAAGTAGAAGTTAGCAGGGTTGAATTTTATGAAGGTGGCGTTTTATGGAATGATTTATTAATTTTCTTAAAAGAGTATTCTTTTTTTCCAACATCTTATCCACAAGTAGATCATACAGAAATATTATTTCTTAAAAAAAATATATAATGTTTATCATAAATGTTGTTGAATAATATTTAGGTACTTTTTGGAATTAGATTTATAATCAAATCTACTCAAGCTTTTAAAACCATTTGAAATTTTTTTACTTAATTCTTTTTTATTTTTTTTAAAATAATATATCTTCTTCGCTAAATTTTTGTAATCCCCCGGCTGAAATAATAAACCAAATTTTCCATTTTTTAATATTTCCCGAGGTCCAGTTGGGCAGTTTGAAGAAATAATAAATTTTTTTAAAACTAATGCTTCCAACAAAACGTTAGGCAAACCCTCATAAAGGGAAGATAGCACAAAAAGATCAGACATTCTCAAGTATTTATATGGATTTTTTTGGTAGGGAATAACTTTTATATTTTTACCTAGTTTGTATTTTTTTATTAAATTAATTATTAAACTTTTATTTTTTCCGTATCCTATAAGCAAAAGTTTGCAGGCTATTTTTTTTTTAATTTCATTAAATGCTTTAATAATAGTTGATTGATCTTTTTGGTTTGTAAATCTTGCTATATTAATAATTCTTAAATATTTTTTTGATTTAAAAAAATTAAAATTAAATAATTCTTTGCTTTTTTTAATAATTTCATTTTTATTTAGTGGATTGTAGATAACTTTTGCATTTGTATTGAATTTTTTATCAAGTTCATGTTTAAAATCATGACTATTTACTATTATTTCATTAGCTTTCTTTAAGAACACTTTAAAAATAAAATTTTTTATAAAATTCTTATTCCATCCTGTTGGCGAAGAATTAGATCTAACTATTATTTTAAAATTAAATATTTTGCTTAAAATTAGACAATAAATATTTGCTTGAAAGGAAAATACTAGAGATTTTCTTTTAGCATTAACCTCTTTAAGTAAAATTTTTAAGCAATGATAATATTTTAAATATTTACCGCATATTTTTTTATTATTATTTGGATAAATAATTTTTATTCTTCTATCGAATAATTTGCTAAATTTTTTGTCAAAAGTTATAAGGGTAATATTTTTTATATAATTTATTAAAAAATTAGAAATTAATATTATATTTTTCTCTACACCCCCGCCTTCCATAGAAGGCATAAAAATTATCAAATTATTATTTTTTTTCACGCTGGACATCATATTCATATTAAAGATTATTTATATATAGATTAAATATTAATCTGCTGATTTTAATTGATAATTTTTTACTTTAATCATAACTATATATAATTGGAAAAAAAAAAAATATACTATTGGTCTCCTTTTTTAACTAATATAGCGACATCGAAAGCAGTCATTAATTCAGCTTTTTCTGTTAGAAAGTTTTTTAACAACTATGAGCCAACAATTATAGATGCTGCTGGTGAATTTGAATTTAAAAAAAAAGAGATCCATGATAAAAAAATATCAATAGTTAAGTTAATTTTCTTTAATTATATTTATTTATTACCTAAATTTGGAAGAATTAGAAGTAGAGTATCATTCATTATTATTTTTATTTTAAGCTTCTTTCCATTAAAAAATATTCTTAAAAGAAATAAGCCTGAATTTTTAATTATTCATTTAATTACGTCGTTGCCGCTTGTGCTTTTTTATATATATAACTTTAAAGCCACTAAACTAATTCTGCGAATATCCGGTCATCCTAAAATGGGTAAAATTAGGATTTTTTTTTGGCGTTTATTTTCTAAAAATATTTTTCTAGTAACTTGCCCAACTGAAGCTACATATAAATATCTATTAAAATTAAATATTATTGATAGTAAAAAATTAAGAATCTTATATGACCCCATTATTTGTGTTAACGAGACGTCAAAAAAATTAAGAGAAAAGCAAAATAAAAAAACTCAGCATATTATAAATGGTATTTATCTATTGGCTGCTGGCAGATTAACTAAACAAAAAAATTTTATTTTTTTAATTAATAATTTTTTAAGTATTTATAATAGTTCACCAAATATAAAATTATTGATTTTAGGGAATGGAGAACAACATGATTTTTTAAATCAAAAAATTATAGATCTTAATTTAAGTGATAAAATTTATTTATTAGGAAACGTGGATAATATTTTCCCTTATCTTAGAAATGCACAATGTTTTTTTCTTACATCACTTTGGGAGGATCCTGGATTTGTTATTTTAGAAGCGGCGTTTGCTAGAACTTTTATAATATCCTCTAATTGCAAAAATGGACCAGAGGAAATTTTAGAAAAAAATAGAGCTGGTTTGCTTTTTACAAAAAATGATAGCAAAAGTTTTGTTCAAGCGTATGATTATTTTTTGAAGTTAAGTAATCTTGATAAATTAAAATACCAAAAAAATGCTTTATTAGCCTGTAAAAATTTTACAATTTATAATCATGCTAAAAACTTAAAAAAAATTTTGCTTTAGTTAGAAATTAATCTATATAATTTAGAACGCTGATAATTTGTAATAATATCGCGGGGTGGAGCAGTCTGGTAGCTCGTCAGGCTCATAACCTGAAGGTCCTTGGTTCAAATCCAAGCCCCGCAACCAAGTTATATTTTGTTAACCATTTGTTTTTATTCGATTTAAATCTTTCTAAATAGAATGAGTGATAAAGTTAGCATAATTATACCTTACTATAAAAAAAAAGATTTCTTTTTAAAGACATTGAATTCCGCTCTTACTCAAACTTATAAAAATTTTGAAATTATAATTATTTATGACGATCCATCTAGATTTGATCTCGAATATATAAAAGAAATAGTAAAATATAATAAAAAAATTACTTTATTAATTAATAAAAAAAATTTGGGAGCTGGATATTCCAGAAATAGAGGCATTAAATACTCTAAAGGGAATTATATAGCTTTTTTAGATGCTGATGATTTTTGGGATAGAAAAAAATTAGCTTTACAAATAAATTTTATGAAAAGAAATAAAATCAGTTTTTCCCATACCTCTTATAGAAT
>Ga0194133_10003169_pt1 | contig 23815 bp, 25 predicted proteins | sample TA2KigOf40mmetaG_FD_155448 | JGI IMG/M metagenome (GOLD analysis project Ga0194133, IMG submission 155448) | Freshwater microbial communities from Lake Tanganyika, Tanzania - TA2015055 Kigoma Offshore 40m | ecosystem: Environmental > Aquatic > Freshwater > Lake | place: Tanzania: Lake...
GTTCTGCTGGTGCAAATGGTACTAATGGTGCTAATGGAGCTCAAGGTGCTCAAGGTGCTCAAGGTCCTGCTGGTGCAAATGGTACTAATGGTGCAAATGGTACTAATGGTGCAAATGGTGCTCAGGGAGCTCAAGGAGCTCAAGGTGCTCAAGGACCTGCTGGTGCAAATGGTACTAATGGTGCAAATGGTGCTCAGGGAGCTCAAGGTGCTCAAGGTCCTGCTGGTATAATATCTGATGATATACCTAGAATTAATTCAAGTAGCGGACAATTAGATTTGGTTGGTGTAAACTTTATATCACTAATGACACGATTTGTTCATTTTAGAAATACACAAACAGTTACACCGAATTATAATACAAGTTTAGTAAATTTTTATGCAGACCAGCCAGTTTCTGTTACAAATTACTTAACTTGTATGTTAAACGGTTCTTTAATATATATACCATATTTAACAGCGTCTCAAGACCCAACATATTATAGTGGTGGAGGTGGTGGAGGTGGTGGAGGTGGTGGAGGTGGTGGTGGTGGTGGTGGTATAGAATATGAATATATCGTATAATTAAATAAATTTAAATATAATTTATAAAAATATATAATGAATATTACCGATAAAATTTTATTAGATATTCAAACAAGAGAACCATCTTGCGAGTTAATTGTTATAGATAATTTTTACAAAAATCCTTATGAAGTGAGGGATTACATATTAAAGCAAGATTTTACTGTAAAAGGAAATTATCCTGGCAAGAGAACAATTTCTTATGCAAATAAATCTATAAAAAATGTGCTGCAAACGTATATTGAACCGTTTGGTGGTAAAATAACAGATTTTCCTATTCCAGAAGAAAATGAAAATAATAATAAAGATATATACAATGGTTCTTTTCAATATACAACAAGTAGAGATAGATCATGGGTTCACATTGACAGTTACAATAACTGGGCTGGCGTTCTTTTTTTAAGTCCAAATGCTCCATTGAAATCAGGAACAAGATTTTATAAATATTATGATGGAACAATGTGTGAAAGAGATATGAATATTATGGAAAATAAAGAAGAAATTAATAATTTTTGTCAAGACCTAACAAAATGGGAAACAGTTGATAGTATTGGAAATGTATTTAATCGTTTAGTATTATTTAATTCAAAAAGGTTTCATATGTCAATGGATTATTTTGGAGATTCTAAAGAAAATGGTAGATTATTTCAGGTTTTTTTCTTTTCCACTGAAAAATAGAATAAATATATAATAACTTAAAATAATATTATAAATTATTACATATGGATTTTTTTGATAATAAAAAAATAGAAATTAAAAAACCACTATTAAATATTTCAAACCTAGAAACAAAAAAAAATAATATAAATATATTCTTAGATAATGAAAGCAATAAACCTATCTTTACAAAAAAACCAATTAAACTTGCCAAGAATGTATATAAGTTTGAATAATTTTAAAATAAATTATTGAAAAAATTATTCGATGATAGATAGCAAAATTTTTATATAATTTTCAAAATCGTTATCATAACTATAATTCTGTATTAATTCAAGTTCTGTTTCTTGAATCAAAAACTTATCATTTATTTTAAAACAACCTATGCCTCTATAATTGATATTATGAAAAATTGAGAAGCTTATACAAGTTTTGAATTTGGATAGTATATAATAAGCAACTTTCCAAACCTCTCCAGTCCATGGAACATTTGATATAAGTGAATTATTTGTATATGTATAAGATATAGGCATTTTCATTTGTTCGTCATGATGAAATGGTATAATATCATCTAGTATAATAGTGCCATTTTTATTTAGATTATTAATAGAATTGTTAAAATCGGTTATTATTTGTTGACAATGATGGAGTCCATCTATAAATATAATATCATACAAATGAGAATAATTTTTAAAGTAATCATTAGAATTAGAAACTATAATATGTTTGTTATCATAACAATTTAATTCGTGAATGCCTTTTTTATTAATAAAATGTGTATTTTCAAATGTTTCAATGTCATCAATTCCAATTTGTAAGTAATTATTATCACTTGAAGATACAAAATTAATAACCTCATATCTATTATTCAAATTTGTATTAAATTTAAAACATTGCTTATAATTACTAACAATTTCAAAATTCTTACAAGACTTATATTGCAAATGAAAATATTTTAATGCTGCTTCATAAGAAGGATATGTTAAATGGTATAATTTAAAATTAGTAATTTTATATATCTCAGCTAAAAACTTTAAATAATCAAAATCGCAATTAAAATCAATAATAATAAAATCATTTTTATTGTTTAAAGCCATATTTATAATGTAATCTTTGTTAAATAAAAAACTATCAAAACCGAGAATACAATATTGTTTATTATAGTCGCAATTAACTATGCTATTACAATATTTATGAACATATGTATCATCGCGTTCCCAAATTTTGCTATAATTATAAATATAACTTTCATCTTCATAAGCATTAATTTTTTGCATATACTCATTAATTTTAAATTTATTAAAATAAAATGGAAATATAAAAGATGGTCCAATTCTATTAATTTCATTATTTCTAATTAGTGAAAAGTTATTATTGTCATTATTCATATATTGTATATATCCTAATTTATGTATTTTCGCAATAATAGTATTTAAAGCTGTTCTTAAGAGTATTTCATAGTCGTCGCAAATTGGTAAAAGTTCACAGTAATTACCAATTTCAGTAAGAATATTTTTTCTCCAAATTCTAGGATGATTTGGGCAACAAACTAAATGACTTAATGTGATATTATTAATATTTGGGGTATTATATACATATAACCATTTATCGTTGTATTTTTGTAGATAATGGCTTCCATAACCTTTGCATATAAAGTCGCCATATTGAAAATTCTGTCCGTTTTCATAAATAAATGCACAGTCCATATATATAAATCCAATTTCAGGGTTTTCCTCAAAAACTTTAAATGAATCATGTAAAACATAAGGCATCAATTCATCGTCATGGTCTAATTCTATAACATATTTACCTCTTGTTAGTGATATTGCCTCATTTTTAACATTTCCAATATTTCCACAATTTTCATTCCTTCTAAAAAGTCTTACACGAGAGTCGTGATTCATTAATTCTTTTAAAAAAATGAAGTGATTATCATCAGGAGAATCGTCTACTACTACAAATTCCCAATCTTTGAAAGTTTGAGATATTAAACTATTGTATGCACGTTTAATTTTATGATATGAATTATATGTTGTAGTAAAAATTGAAAATATAGGTCTTATTTCTTGTCTATTTAAACTACATTGTTCAATAAAAAACATATTGATTAGATTATTTAAATCATCAATATTATTAATTTCATTTATATGTATCCATTTATTTTTAATTCTTTTAGGATTTTTTGATAAGAAAGTATTATATTCAGAAATATCATTTCCAAAGGTTATAAGTATTTGATAATTAGAATTATATAAATTATTTAACACTTCGATGTTATTTGTTAAAAAAATTGTGAAATTTAATTTATCATTATTTTCGATAAATAAATTGTCAATGTATGAATATTTATTATATCTAAAAAATATAACATAAGGATATTTCATAAAAATATAACAAAAAAGTATTTATATTATTGTCATAATTAATAATATAAATTAATTTAATTATTTAAAACTCTGGTGTATGTTTTTTAAAAAGACATCCTTGAGATTGCAAGCCTTTCACAGGAGCTACTACCGCAGGATTTTGATGATTACAATTAGTCATCCAAATCTTAATGATGCAGAAATTTTTCTTTGGCGAAATTGTTATCCCAGTAACACTATTAACAAATGGTGTACCATTACTAATAGAACCACCAACAATTCTATATGTTAAATCAGTCCAAGCTTTGGGAACATTTTTATTCAAAACTTTATAAGAGAAACAACCTCCATCTCTATTCTTCTTATCTTCCCACATTGGAGTAATCCCTTCCTTCATCATAAATAACATACAATTTTCTACAAGCTGGGGCGGCAATGATTCAGTAACTGCAATAGTTTCTTCAACTGTCGTAAATGTAGAAATAGGAATATAACTCTTCAAACTCCAATCAGTATTATGCGGTAAATGTGCCCATAGTGTCCACTTATCGGACAACTTATGAAATTCTTGTTCTGAACTCGAAGTTGCTGTTTCCATTGTATCTGTATGCTGGGATAACATATCGTATTTAATTATCTCAATTTTTTTTTAAATTGTTTTAAAATATATATTTAATATTTATTATTAGAATGATTTATATATATTCAATTTATAACTATCTTTATCTAACTCAATGCTTTCATTTTTATCAGTAAAGACTAACGTATTACTAATTACATTATTATCTATAATTTTGAGTGAGTATTTGTCATTCTTATCTAAGTCATGTTGTTCATATTTTGATAATAAGTGTTTGTTAATATAATAAATAAAAAAATTTTTTGTAAATTCATTACCAATCATATAGTAGTTATATTCATCTGTTTTCAAATCAATTTTATACGTTTTCTCTCCAACAACAAATTCAACAAGTATAAAATAAATGTCTGATTCCACAAAAGATATATCCTTATACGAACTGTTATATGTAATTCTTTTAAATACAGGATTTTTTGATGTATCAGTTGTAATAATCAAGTCAGGCAAATCAATAGGAACATTGTAATAATGATTGTCCTTAATAAATAAAATTTCTAATTGATTGTTAGTAGATGTATTTTTAGTTTTAGTTTTGATCGCATCAATTACTTTTAAATAAAGAGGATTTGTTTCAATATATTTAATAAAAAATATTTGCAATTTACCATAATAATAAATACAATTATAAGATAAACTGACTATAAAATTATGAAATTGTTCTGGGAATCTTCTCTCTAGCATATCTGCAAGTAAAGCGCCAATAATAAAAGAGTTCAATAAATAACTTATCATTATTAATACATTTAATAATGATATCTATTTAAGTGATTTTATAAATATTTTATCCAAACGGCTCGATCTAGCTTTGGTAAGCGGGACTACTAGAAGTAGTTGGAATTACTTTATAATTTGGTTGACTGGTATTATCATTTGCTGTTGGACTAGGAACTATAATATTTGGGGAACGGTAATAAACAGGATTAACTCTTGCATTATATTCCGGATCATAAATAATAATATTTCCTAAAGCATCTATGGTTATATTATTTCCACAATCAGTAGTAGAGCTATTACCATCGCATTTATAATTAAGAGTACCTGATGCAGCATCTAAACCAAATACATATAATAACATACTAACAATTACGGTCATAAGAATAAATGGAATAAATACAATAATCCACGATACTACACTTAATCCTTGTTCACATAATATATTCAATAATAATGTAACAGTTATTGTAACAATAACTTTCATAAATGCAGTATTATATAGACCCTTAAATGTGTCAATAAGTATTTGAGTAATTGAGAATATTAAATATATTATAGCTGGGGCACATAAATTTATCATTTTATAATATATTTATATTTTATTTCTACTCTTAAATGAAGATTTAATTTTCATCGGCATAGAAGAAAGGTTCTCCATCTTTTAAATATCCAACCTTATCACCTTGTTCGCCTTCTTCGGTGAGTTCCCAGATAAATCCATTTTCATCATCATTTGTGCAGTAGGTCTTATCGTCAATCTCTATTTCAAAAATTTCTTCATCTTCATCTTCATCTTCTTCTTCCTTGGTTTCAGTCTCAATACTAGATACTTCTTCATCTTCAACTTCTTCCTTGGTTTCAGTCTCAATACTAGCTACTTCTTCATCTTCAACTTCTTCCTTGGTTTCAGTTTCAACGCTAGCAGCTTCTTCAACTTCACTTTCTTCAACGGATTCTTCTGCTTCTTCAGCAGCTTCTTCAACTTCACTTTCTTCAACGGATTCTTCTGCTTCTTCAGCTGCTTCTTCAACTTCACTTTCTTCAACGGATTCTTCTGCTTCTTCAGCTGCTTCTTCAACTTCACTTTCTTCAACGGATTCTTCTGCTTCTTCAGCAGCTTCTTCAACGGATTCTTCTGCTTCTTCAGCTGCTTCTTTAACTTCACTTTCTTCAACGGATTCTTCTGCCTCTTCAGTAGCTTCTTCTTGTTCTTCGACTTTCACTGATGGAGATGTAAAAAGTAATGGTTGGTTTGTTTCACAATTAATAATATCTTCTTTAGATACTTCTTCAATACCAAGTTCTTCTTCAACAGAAAGTTCTTCATCCTCTTCAATTACTTCTTCAGCTTCAACTTTTTCTTCTGTTACTTCTTTCTTCAGAGTAACTGTTGAACATGTAATTAATAAAGGATTTACATCATCCTCATCATCAGAAATATCTTCATCTTGAAGCTCTTCAGAAGGCTCTTCAATATGAATTTCAATATTTTCATTTTCACTTGTTTTAACAACAGACGATTTTTCAACAACATCTGTAGTATGCACAGCAGTATCTTCAACTTTTATTTCTTCTCGTTTAAGCTCTTTAACCTCATCATTCAAAGTTGTAATTTTATTTACAAGTTTATCCAAGATAGGAATAATAGTGTCATACTTCTTTTCCATTCGTTGTAATTTATTTTCTAGACTCGAAAGCTTACCATGAAAAATGTTATTCTCTTCTGTAAATTGTTCAGTTTCAACATCTTCATCTTCATATTCAGAATCATTTACCCAAGTTTTTCCCTTTCTTTTTCTGTTTAATTCACATACAATAGATGGTAATTGGATTAATTGTTGATGTGTTTTTTCTAACATTTCATGTCTTTCAATATAATTAACTAGCAATTTATTTAATCCTTTTTGAATTACTTCTTCGACGTCAGACATAATAGGTTTAATATTGAATAAATGAATACGCTTTGTCTCTTGCATTCTTAGATATTTTATTATATAACAATTCGTTTAATATGATTTAAAAAATAATTTATCTATTTCATATATGGATAATATTTCTTTAGTTGAAACACATCAAATTGAGGACAAAGTTCAAAAAGTTTTAAGGCAAACAGACTATACAGAAGAGAAAGCTAGAGAGAAATTAGGACAATTTAAATATGATGAAATGGCTGTTATTAAAGACTATTTTGGTATTACTGAAAAAAAGGCACCGCAAAAAATCGAATCTGTTAATCAAGCAATTTATAGACAATTAAGAGGACATTTAGACAGTGCGATGAAAGATTATCGTGAAAGAGTGAATAAGGGTGAAGTTAAAAAAATTGTATAATAATAATATATAATGTCTTTGAAAAGCTATTTTCGGAAAAAACATAAGTACGAAACCCAGGCTGATTTGAAGGATATGACTGCAGAACAAATAGTCAGTTTAAATCCATCAGATGTAGGATTTTATATTGAGACAGAAACTGGAGGAATACCTTTATCTGGAGTTAAAAAGAGAGCTATGTTTAATCTTTTAGCTCAAAAAAGAGAAGAGAAAAAAATAGGTCCTAATCCAAGTGTTAGAGAGAAAGTAGTAGATAATTTTTTAAAAAAAGAAGGATTAAGAAGTGATCCTCAAGTAACTAAATTGCTTGTTGAAATTGACCATGATATTACAAAGGATAGAGTGCAAATAAAATCATTGGAAAATAGGTTAAGAAAATTGCGTGGAGAACCGGAAGTTCCTTACACAGATGAAGAAGAATTATATCTTAGAATGCAAAATCTTCGCATTGGTGGAAAAACAAGAATGGATCGTAGAGAGAAAACTAGAAAACAAAAATCACATAAAAAACGAAGAACATATAGAAGAAAATAAAATTGAATTATAATTTAAACAAATAATTACATTATAATTTAAGATGACAACAAGAAAATTATTAATCCAAATATATTCGGATATTCACTTGGAAATTTGGAATAAAATGCCTTTAATATCAGTAAAAGCTGATTATTTAATTTTGGCTGGAGATATTGGTAAATTTAATCATCCATTATTTTATCCATTTTTAGATTATTGTTCTGCATGTTGGAAGAAGACATTTTACATTCCAGGAAATCATGAATATTATTCTCTCAAAAAAAATATGAATGAACTTGAATTTGATTATAAATACAATATTGAAACAAGATATAAAAATGTATTTTATTTAAATAATTCTGTAGCAAAATTAGATGATGATGTAAATATTTATGGAACGACATTTTGGACAGTTCCACCCTTTAGTTCAAGTTATGAAGCTCGGATGTATGTAAATGATTATAATTATATAAGATATTTCAAACAAGGGCTAGAACATGTTGTCGAATTAGATGTTCCAAAGGTAAGAGAAATGTCAAGAGATTCATTTAAACAACTTCAGGAATATTTAGCTGGAGAGAATAAAAAAACAATTGTAGTTACACATTTTCCTCCGACGAGAACAGGCACATCACATCCGAAATATTTGGCTGAAAAAAGAACAGCTAATTTATATTTTGCATGGCCAGATGACACGCTTAATAATTTTAAATTAGATAATGTTTTGACATGGATAAGTGGTCACACACATTGGTCTTATGATTTTGAGAAAAATGGTGTCAGATTAATTGGTAACCAATTAGGATATAAATCAGAAGTAGGTCAGACAGGCATAAATGAAGACGGATTATATGAGGTTACTATTTCTTAAATTTCTTAGATTTAACTTTTATTGGAACAGCTTTTATTGGAATAGGGAGTTGTGGAGCAAATAGCATAGAATTTATTCGATTAATATAATCAACAAAATAAACAATAAAAAATGTTAAAATAAATAACATTAATCCAACTAAATTTTCTGAGATATATTCAATAATAGAATATAATTTCCACTGTTCATTAAATTCATCGTTCATAATATAATTTGATAAAAAAATAATATAGTATTGATTAGATACAATATTATTCTAAGTTTGAACTAGTCCAAAACGTTCGCTTAATATATTAGTTTTCGTTTGTTTTTTATGTAATTTTCTTACTTTGATATTATTGGTTGGTATAATTTTATTATTGATAATAAAGTCATCATTGTCTTCGTGAAGTTCAGGCATTACACGAGTTAATGGTTTGTCGACAACTAAAAATAATCTTTCATTGCGTAATAAAGAACGGAATTCTTGAATACTTAAATTGCCATAATACTTTTCTAACATATAATACGGATTAGGTGCGGGTTTAATATTTTTGCAATAATTATATACTTTAGAATAAATATGATTCATAAGCTGATATCGTTCAAATTTAATCGAACTGTCAATATTTTCTTCCATTAGATGGGCAACAGCACATTCTGGGCTACAAAAACACCCGTATACTTGATAAGTGTCATTCATAAAATGTTTTGGTATATACACTGGAGGATTGTCAAATTCACATGTATCCCAAAAACAAGCTGATTTTTTGTTGTCTGTGTTATTAATATGAAGATTATGTTCCAGTATTTTTAACTTCTTCCAAATCTCTCTAATACCATTATCCTTATTCTTAGATAATTCAACATCATAATCAGTAGAATCAACATCACCTTCATATTCAGATAGTTTTGACGAAGCGTTACTTATATCATTAAGAGGGTTATTTTCATTATTAATGGTTTCAAAAAACAGATTATTAGGATGAGAAAAAGAATACCCATCTAGATTTGAGCCAAATAAGTTAGCTGTGTTTAAGTCTTTTAAAGAACACTTTAAATGTAAGATAACATTTGGTTTGGTTTCTTTAACATTATTTAAAGGAACGTTTTGCTGTATAATTTTCCCGCCCTTTGGTTTTCGTCCACGTTTCTTAGTAACTGTTTTTTCTGACGATAAATGCTCTAAAGGTTTATTCAGTGATAATTCGTCGTGATTCTCGTCTTCAATATCATTGTCCGAATTAATTACTACATTAATACAATTCATATTATGGTCTGTAACAGTTTGAGGTTCTTCAAATTTAACAACAATGTTATCGGTTAATTTGTCTTCAAAAATGTCGGGGTTTTTGCTCAATAAATTCTTAGCTTCTTCAATCTCCTTTTTTGATTTTCTTCCGCGTTTTTTCGCAGCACCATTTATAATGTTTTCGTTAACTTGTCCTAATTTTTTTGACATAAGAATTATACTTTAAGTATAACTTTCAATTTAAATTGTTTTTTTATATATTTTATGGAATTATATGTCTAAATTCATGGGTTTTTTGTTTGGTAACATTCTCTGCATACAGGAATATAATTTTCTGACCCGACGATGGTTTGTTCTTTTTCAGAAGTTAATCTCATTGAAAATATACCTTTTGTTCCATTTTTACACAAAGAACACAATGAAGTTAATTTTTCAATCTTATCGCATAATGGAATTAGGTCTAATATTTGACCGAATTTTTTTCTCTCGAAATCACCATCTAATCCACAAACATATACTTGTTTATCATATTTTAATAATTCTACTACAAATTCTAATAGGTCTGGAAAGAATTGACCTTCATTTATAAGAATAACATTGCTAGTATATACTTTAAATTTGTCTTTAATTCTTGGAATTTCAACACCATCTTCGAGAGAAATATGTTCTGTCCATATATCAAATAATTTTTCAGTCTTAATACAAGGAATTTTTATTTTATCATGTGTTGATAAAAGCTCGTCATCATAACGATTATCGATAACATGATTAACAACAGCGACACTTATGTTACAAAATTTACATTGGTTATATATTTCAACCAATCTCGAAGTTTTACCACTAAACATCGGTCCAATAATAACTTCAAGATAACCATGAGAATTGTTAGTTGGATTAGACATAATACTATTATTCATTAAATATCTTTAATATTTTTAATTTCATTTTTAAAAGTAAATAAAATTAAAGTATAAAGAAATTAAACAAATATAAATAATGAACACTGGTTACGTTTTTGTAGAAAAATATAGACCAAAATTTCTTGAAGATATTGTTCTCGACTCCTTAAATAAACAAATACTTAAAAATATAATAGAAATGTCTTATTTTCCAAATTTATTATTTTATGGCCCACCTGGAACAGGCAAAACTACTACTATTATTAATCTTATAAATGCATATCAAGAAAAAGTAGGTGTAAAAAATAAGGACCTAATTATACATTTAAACGCATCCGATGAAAGAGGTATTGACATAATAAGAAATCAAATTAATTTCTTTGTCAACTCGAAACCATTATTTAATAATGGCATGAAATTTGTTATATTAGATGAAGTTGATTATATGACGAAAAATGCTCAACAAGCTTTAAGATATTTATTGCAAAATTATACAAGTAATGTAAGGTTTTGCTTAATTTGTAATTATATTAGCAGAATAGACGAGGGTTTGCAAAACGAATTTATTCGATTACGATTTAATCAGCTGCCAAAAGAAGAAATAATCGCATTTCTAAATAATATTTCTGTGTCGGAACAGCTTAATCTATCATATAAAACTCTTTCATGTATTCAAAAACTTTATAAATCCGACATTAGAAGTATGGTAAATTTTATGCAGTCAAACCAAAATCTAGAAAGCGATTCACTCAATATTATTGACAACAAAATATGGGAAGAATTGCTTAAGCAAATAACAAATAGAGAGAAAATTGAAAATATTAGTAATTATATATATTTAATAAGTATAAACTATAATATCGATAAAAAAAATATAATAAAAGATTTCCTAAATTATATTATTAAAACATATCCTAAATATGTTAACAATAAGTTTTTAGATTTTGTAGAAAATTTAATACATTCTCAAAACCAAAATGTAAATACGCAGGTCAATTATTTAATATCAAGACTATCATCCTTATCCGTGTAATATTTATTTATTCTCATATGTAATTTAATCATAAACTCATTAGGAGGTGATGATTTCGAAGGATCGAAAAAATTCTGCTTAAGGCTATACTCTCCTTTTGGTGAATTTATCTTCATGGTTGTAGGTAAGTTTTGCTTAATAGGAATAGGAATGCTCCTTTCACGGATGACGTATTGATTGCTTGCTATCATTCTTTATATTATATATTAAAGAAAATAATTGAAATAAAATTAATATAAAGAATATAAAGACACTTCGCCTTTATATTGTATGTCTATAACAATGAACATCGACCAAGAATGGGAAAATTTTATATCATCAGAATACACGAATGATGATATATCATCAGAGGAAGAAGAATCTTTTCAGCTAGACGATTTATTGAAAAAAAATGCTGAAGAATTTGTTTCTGCTAATTTAATTATGGATTTTGATACTTTTGCTCCTAAAGCTACTAATATTTATATTAGCACTAAAACTAAAATAGCTTATTTAAATAAAACTATTGACTTGAAGTCTATATTTTGGAACGTGCCTGTTATATCATATTCCACACCAATCAATGGTGTCATTAAAAAACAGATGAAATTTAATTCTGCTTCTAAAGAAGAGCTTGAATTTATACAAGATAAAATCAAAGATGAACCTTATTTTGAAGAACATGTTATAACTCACATTGACAATCCAGCTGGTCGAATTAAATTTAAAGATATTCGTAAAATCAGTATCGGAATTTCCAAGAAGGATATCTTAAGTTATCGTTGCAAGAAGAAGAGCGCATTTTATAATTGTTTCGTTATCATTTTACGTATGAAAATCGAAAACATTTTTAAGGAATTTCATGTAAAGGTTTTTAATACAGGAAAACTTGAAATACCTGGAATACAAAATGAGACGACATTTCAGTTGATATTGACCGAAGTTGTAAAAACGCTTCAACCTTATGTGGATTCTAAACTTGAATATAAAACTGATTCAGAAGAAACTGTACTTATTAATTCTAATTTCAACTGTGGCTTCTTCATCAATCGTGATGAGTTATTTGAAATTTTAACAAAAAAATATAATATTCAAGCGATTTATGATCCATGCTCATATCCGGGAATTCAATGCAAGTTTTATTATAACCCTGATATTGGTGTGCAGAATGGTTGTCAAATTTCAGAAGAAAACAAACATCTATATAAAAATGTTAAGGAAGTTTCGTTTATGATTTTCCGCACTGGAAGCGTATTAATTGTAGGCAAATGTGATGAAAATGTTCTAATGATAATTTACGATTTCTTAAAGATTATTCTTAACAACGAATATAAAAATATTTGTCAAAAATATTCGGCTGGAGACGAAAATGCTGTATTTGTTGTGAAAGATAAAACTAAAAAAGTTCGTAGGAAAAATGTTATCGTAGAGTTTACATCATGAACCAGCTAATAAATCTATCAGGATGTTCATCTAATTTGGTTTTAAAATCTTCAAATAAAATTTTATCAGAACAATTATTTATTAATTCTTGGTTCTTTATAAATTTTTTAACTAGTAATACATTTACATCAAAAAAATATTCACAATTTTCAATATGATAATATAATAATTCTATAATTTCGTTTAACTTTTTAATATTTGATTTATCAGTCAAAGTATTTAATTTTTTATAAATTAATTCTATTTTTTCAATATTTTTTGCATCCGTAAAATCATTATTCACTATTTTAAGTAATAATGTTTTATATAAATCAATATATACATTTATTATGTCTAATTTTAAACGCGTATAATCAGATATATCTTCATTTTTTTTTTTAAGCTCTGAATCAATTTCATAAATAGTTTTTTTATAGACATAAGTAGTTGCATCCCTCGAACTCAATTGCAAAAACATTTTTTCATCTTCTGAAATTTGACCTACAAATTCAACATAAAAATAAAATGCCTTTTGGCAATGAAAATATGCTAAATCAATATTTTTTGTGTAAAGCAAAATATAATTTAAAACATTTACAATTGTATCTAACCCCCTTATTATAATGAACCGAGAGAAGTTTGTTTTTTTTAATTTGATATTTTCTGTTATAAATTTAAAATAATCCATAAATAATTGTGAAATTTTTTCTACTACGTCCGAAATTTCAAAATCTAATTCCTTTTTATAATTTTCACTATTATGCAATGAATAATTAATTTCTTTAGTTGCAAGACTTTTCATTATATTATTTATATCTTAAAATATTTAAATTAAAATACTTTTAATATATAAGTATTTAAAGACTAATATTATTAAATTATATAAATATGTCTGAATTTCAAAAACCAGCACAAAAGACAGAGACCGGAACAGCCCCGGCACCTTTTAATTATAGATTACCGTCTGATGTAACTATGAAACATGCCAGTAAACTTGCTATCGTTGATGATAAACCAATTATGTTAGATTATTGGGCTCCTTCTCTTGACAAAAAAGCTCTTGTTGGGGCTAGAGAATCAGGTGAGAAATTGCTAGTGAAATCAGAAGATGAATATACATCGTCTATTCAAAAATTTTATAAGTCAGGAACAGAGTATATTATTATTACTGAGAACTCTATTTACATTGTTGCTAGCGATATTCCTACTAGAAAGATTTCTTAATAAAATTGATATATTTATATGAATAATAATTTAAAGATAAATTATATAAATATGTATAGAATGGAAGAAGAATATCCATTGATAGATTCGTCATCTGATATTGACAACTATGTTATGTATAAACTCAGTCCTAAAAATGCTGAATTAAAATATTGTTATGTAGGTCATACCAATAATTTTAATTTTCGAAAAAGTCAACATAAATTGCCTTGTATAAACACAAATCATAGTAAATCACATATTAAACTATATCAAGTTATAAGAGAAAATGGAGGTTGGGATGAATGGGAAATGGTTGAGCTTGAAAAATTTAACGGAAAAACAAAATTAGAAGCGAGAATGAGAGAACAAGAATTAATTAAACAACATAACGCAAATTTAAATATGTTAAATGCCTATATAACCGAAGACGAACGGAAAGCAAAAAAAAATGCTATTACTGAAAAATACAGACAAGAAAACAAAGAATTACTTAAAGAACAAACCAAAAAATACAAGGAAGAACATAAAGAAGTTATTGCGGAACAAATGAAAAAATATCGCGCTGAACATAAAGCAGAAATTTATGAAAAAACGAAAGAATATAGAGAAAAAAATAAAGAAAAACATCAACAATGGCAAAAGGAATGGATAGAAAAAAATAAAGAAATTTTGAAGGAAAAGAGAAAACTTAAAACCGCCGCATTAAAAGAAGAAAAATTAAAACAACAAGCTTTACTTGAACAAACTCCAGAATGGCAAGAACAACAAAAAGTGATTCAAGAAGAAAAGGGAAAACTCAAAAAAGAAAAAAGAGACTTATACAATGAGCAAAGAAGATTAAAAAGGCTTGAAGAAAAACAAAAATATTAACTTAATAAAATTGATTCAAATAATTAATCTGATAATAATTATAAAACTTATTATCAAATGACGACTGTAGAAGATGTATTTTATTTATATGAACGTAATTCGCGTTATTATCATGACTGCAAACTTAAAAATTGTATCGAAGAATGCCAAGATTGCTGGAGTAACGACTGCTATTGTCATTTAAAACAAGAAGTCAGACCTTTTACAATAGGTGACCAATATGTGCCATGTAATCTAAAAATAAAATGTTATATAAAACCTGGAGAAGAATGTCCTATATGTTATGAGCAAATATTTACAAAAAAAACTGCGTTTCTTACAAATTGTGGTCATACCTTCCATAAAAAATGTTTATTTAAATATATTGAGACTAAGTGGCTATCGACAGCTTATTTATCTAATGCTAGATGTCCAATGTGTAGATGCTGTCTTGGTCATCCGGAATTTGAACAAAGATATCGTTCTAGCTATTTCTCTTATAATTTTAAAGATGACAATGAATTAGATAAATTAGAAGACTTTTGGTTGACAAAAGATTTTAAATTACCTACATTCTGTAGTAAAAACTATAATCATTATTTAGGAACAGTTCAAACTTGCTTTATTTGCAGATGTTATCGAGAGAAAGGCGAACTATTATATGAAATCAGTTAAAATATTCTTTCAGTTAAAATATTCTTTCAGTTAAAATATTCAGCCATTTGAACACCTTTTATATTTAAACCATTCTTTACATAAACATTTTTTATTGAGTCATCACAATCCAATATAACTTTATAACAATTATTCTCTCTAGCTACTAGTTTTAAGATTCCTAATATTTTCTGACTTATGTCTTTACCTCTCATATGTTTAGCTACAACAATGTCTTCAATATGACCAACGTTTTTACCTCCTCTTATTATTTTAGGTTCAACAATAATAGTTCCAGAAGCAATAATTTCAATACTATTATTTGATGTGTCATGTATAACACCAACAATAATTATTCCCATTTTACTTATTCTCACAACATTCTTTAAGAAGATTTCTGTTTCTAGATAAGTTGTTGATGATAACTCAGAGAGAAGAAGTAAATATTGTTCTTTAATGTTTTCTACAATGTTTGGATTAGCATCTATTAAATCGATTAATTGAGTATACTCAACTTCTGACATATATTATTTTAAATTAAATTTTTAAATTATTTGTTTAGTATATATAAATGTCAGGACGTTTCGGAAATGGAAGTAATTCAAATGGACAATTTTGGTACGGAAGTACTACTAATTTTCCTGGATTTTTATACAAGAAAAATGTTGGAGTAGGTGGAAGACGCTCCACTAAATTTGCTGCAGGAGGTAATTCAACTACAAATACTAACCAATATTTATATAATAAATACAAACCTGGACAAGGTGGAGTAGGTGCTTCAAGTATTGCAAATAGAAGAGCAAAAAATAGGTTAGCGACTATTTGTAATAAAGATGGTGTAAATAATTGCTATCCTTGTTATAAAACATTGGGTCAGTATAATAGATTTTTATATAATCCTAATGGATTTTATCCTTGTTTAAATTATAACAACTAGTAATCCTAATCTACCTGCTGAAACATATTTTAATTTTCTTACAATAGATGTGAATAATGGAGAGCAAAAATATAAAAACGACTTGACTAATTTAAATTTGCAGTCAGCTTAATTCGTTTAAAATCGTAAAATAAACTTTATTTAGCTTATATTATGATTTGTTATATAATCCATAATATATTAAAGAATTTCACTCCAAACATGGAACCACAACATAGAAATCTTGCCACTTTTTTAACTGGAGTAGTTTCATATACACTTTTTTATTCATATGTTGGAACACTTGGTTGTGAACATACTTTCTTAAATGTATTCTTTAAGTATTCTATTTATATTGTTATGGCTGATGCATTTGCGATGGCTATTTTGTATAAACATATATTTTTTAGAGAAGTTGAGAAAACTATGTGTTCAAAACGAACCGCAACTAATGTAGAGACACAAATTGATACACCTTTAACAAAAAAAATTAATCCAGTTAATGAAGCATTTTTCCCAAAACCAGTATTTGAAAAAAAGAGATTGCCGGAATTATTAGATAAAAGCAGCTGTAATGATAATGATAGCATGGAAGGTTTTGCAAAGAATTCCGCATTAGGCGACTATTTTACAACAAATGGTGAGTCTAATAAGGTCTAGATGCGAATCCTGTCATATGTCTTGAAGGCTCAATATTTGGTGAATTAAATAATGGTTGTTGAATAGGATATCGTGGTCTGTAATAATGATTGTCATATTTTGTGTTAGCATCATAAAATGCAACATTTCTTGGAGCATTATACGAATAATTATAATTAGTAGTTGGTCTGAATCCTGCGCTAACTGGAGTTTGAGCTGGATTAATATTTAAGAAAACCATATTATCATAACTCTTTTTAATTTGATTAGGGTTTGTATTACATTGTGTAACATAATTATACCAATAATTACGAGTTACCCCAATACTAGGTGCAGTTCCACTTTTCATTGGTCCAGAAAAAGTATGTGCGTCAATATTATTTACGATTGATTGTTTTAATCTCATAACCTTTGATCTACCTGCCATTTTATATATATGTAGTTTATAAAATAATAATTTGAGCTAAATTTATAATTAAGTATTTCAAAAAATGAAATAATTAATTAAAGCCTCCTCTGGGAATCGAACCCAGGACCTTTAGCTTACAAGGCTAACGCAATACCGCTATGCTAAGAAGGCACAAAAATATACGGACACTGGGAATCGAACCCAGATTGTGTGATTGGAAGTCACATAGTCTACCATTGACTTATATCCGTGTTATATGCGAAAGCAGGGAATCGAACCCTGGTCTTCTGCTTGGCAAGCAGGCATTCTACCATTGAACCACATTCGCATTGTGGCGGGAATAGAGATAATTTTGGTGGATGTTAACGTCGTCACATTACACACCTCTTGATAATTTGCCTAATTTTATAAATAAACTTTATAGAGGACCACACAATTCACTATAAACAATATACTAAACACTAAATAAAATACAAAGGCGCTCAAACTCCAAAATTTATTCTTTTTATGATTATCAATATAAAATCACCCAGTTACGAGAGAATAAATTTATGTGAACTACAGCTCAAACATTTTACGGAGGACGCAATACCTAACTAAACTACTACACTTCTAAAATAATTTATTATAATTCAATTATTTTATACTATGCTTCAAACTACTACGCTTCATACAAAAAATAAAAAAAATCGATACACCAAATTTTTAAAGGCAAATTACTCTGACTGAAAATAGAGCTCATCCGGGAAACACCTAATAAGTGTATAATATGCGCGCATAATACCTAGAATCATACACCTAACGAATGCAAAACCAAAACAGTAGGTCCCTACCCACCAATTTATATTATAAATTTGTCTTTAAATAGTTTTGAGATTATATTATATTTTTAAATATATTTTTTAAATATAAGATTAAATTTATAAATTAAATTGTATAACTTAATTATGGACCTAATTGATAAATTATTTCTTATTAATTTAGACGAAAGAACTGAACGACTTGAACATTTTTATAATCAGTGTAATATACATTCTATTCAATTTGATAAAATAGAGAGATTTTCGGCAATTAATGGAACTACCCATGTCTTCACAGAAGAAGAATTAAAAATGTTTAAAAATGCTGAATTTAATGTTAAATTATTAACACCTTTTATTATTAAAAAAAAATTAATGGCAAATCAATTAAGTCATTTTAACATTTTACTTGAGATGAAAAAGAGAAATTATAACTATATAATTATAATGCAAGATGACGTTGTTTTAAAAAAAAATTTTACAGATTATATTGATTTAATAATGCAAGACATTCCTTTAAATGCAGAAATAATTAATATAGGAATGCATTATACAGCTATAAACCATGAATTTGAACCTTATGATTTAGATAGTGGCATGGTTGACAATGACATTATTGATAAAAAAGTTACCAAATTTGTGTATCAATATAAAACTTGGAATACTAAAACTGGTTATCTTGTAAATCCTGCATCTTTAGCATATATTGTCACTAAAAAAGGGTGTGAAAAATTAATAGATTATTTTTATAATAATGGCTTTAATTATAGTACAGATTGGAATTATAATTTATATTTGATAGGAAACAATATATTTTATGGCAGCAAATTTGTCCTTGCTACAGGAAATATACATTTTAAATCTGATATATTTGTAAATACAAACGAATATCTATTGGAAGATTTAATTGACACCAATTTATATTATACTGATAAAAATACAACACATTCTTACTTTGATTTATATAATAAATTATTTGCACCAATTCGTAATGAGGCAAAAAATATTCTAGAAATAGGTATAGGTAATTTTGATATAAAAAACGGTGGAAGTATATTGTTATGGAAAATGTATTTTCAAAATGCTACAATCCATGCCGCAGATAAACTTTCAGAAGATAGAGTATTTGATATTATTTTAAAAGATGAAAAAATTAAAACATATTGTAATTCTGATGCATATAATATAGATTTTGTCAAACCGTTTAATGAAAATAACATTTTATTTGATGTTATTATTGATGATGGAACACATACATTAGAGTCTCAATGTAAATGTATTGAGATATATTCTAAATTATTGACATCTAATGGAATTTTAGTTATTGAAGATGTTCAAGATATATCTTGGATAGAAAAATTAAAGCAAATTACTCCTTATCATTTGCAAAAATATATTCACATATACGATCTAAGGCATATTAAAAATAGATATGATGATATTTTATTTGTCATAAACAAAAATATTCCAAATGAATCACATATTGATAATATTGATTTTGATAATCTTGATATACCTCTTGTAATATCGTATGAAAATGATATATCTAATAAAAATTCTGAACTATTTAAAAAAACAATGGAAAAAAATAATTGGCAACACATGTTCACTGGACAAGGAAGTAAATGGAATGGGTTTCGAGATAGAATTAATGGATATTATAAAGAATTAGAACTATTAAATGATAATAAAATTGTTGTATTATCTGATGCTAGAGATGTTTTCTGTTTAAAAAAACCTGACTTTTTCATTCAAAATATTAAAGACATTATTAATACTCAAATTATAATAAGTTCTGAACTATTTTTAGCAAGTCATATTAATTGGACAGATAAACAAATTTCAAACGCTCTCGCAAAAGATCCTTTCAAGTTTTTCCAAGGTATCCCTCTAGATAATTATTGGAAATTTTATAAAAAACAAGATGATTTACCATATCGCAAATATTTAAACGCTGGTTTGATTATTGGTAAAGCATCTCTTTTAAAAAAAGCTTTTAAATGGTTAATAGATAATAATTTTGAAGATGACCAATTAGGATTTTGCAACTATGCAAATCAATTTCCAGAACTTGTTTATTTAGATTATGATGCAAATTTTTTACATACATCAACTGGATTTGTAAATGGAAGTTTATATAATCATAATATTCAACTGAAAGATACACCATCTTTTGTTGAGTTATGTGGTTTATCTACATTTTTTTTACATATCCCAGGAATAAATGGTTCATTAGGACAAAAATACATTTATAATTTTTTATATGAAGTATTTAATAAAAATATGTTAGATAAATCTATGTTTGAAGTTTATAATATAAGTCCAGAAAGAAAAACGTGTATATTTGAATCAAATGATTGTTAAATTTTTTGTTATAACTAATAATTTATAACAAAAACCAATATTTAGTATTATATTTTCTAATAAAAATGTTTTAAGCATTTTTAGATAAAAATTTTACTCCATAATCACAGCATAAATTATTGATATATATATATATATATATATATAGAAAATAGTATTAAGATAATTATTTAGTAATAATATGTTATTTAATTTATTTTTTAAGAATTAATTATTATTATATGTTATAATGGCTCGGAAATATAATCAGTCGTGGTTTGTCAGTGTGGCAAATCAATTGTTAAATGGGGCTAGTGAGCTTTCATCTGAATCGTCAAATCGTATTTCAAGCGATATGTCTTTATCTACATTAAGAATGGCTGGCGATAATTCGTTATCAACAATTATTGAGAGTGAAATCTCGAATCGAATATCTAGCGACATGTCTTTATCACGAGCACTCTTGTCAGGCGACGAATCATTGTCGATTGCTATACAGAATATTACTGGCAATAATGAAACATTGGTATCTTCGCTTGATACTTTAGTAGAAATAGCTACTGCATTATCAGGAGACCCGTCATTTCTTTCTAAAGTATATGATTCACTTTCTACAGAAGTATCACAACGTCTTTCTGGAGATAACTCTTTATCAGTAGATCTTTCTACTGCTCTTAATAATGGTCTTTCTACAGAAGTATCACAACGTCTTTCTGGAGATAACTCTTTATCAGTAGCTCTTTCTACTGCTCTTAATAATGGTCTTTCTACAGAAGTATCACAACGTCTTTCTGGAGATACATCTTTATCAGTAGCTCTTTCTAATGCTCTTAATGATGGTCTTTCTACAGAAGTATCACACCGTCTTTCTGGAGATACATCTTTATCAGTAGCTCTTTCTAATGCTCTTAATGATGGTCTTTCTACAGAAGTATCACACCGTCTTTCTGGAGATACATCTTTATCAGTAGCTCTTTCTAATGCTCTTAATGATGGTCTTTCTACAGAAGTATCACACCGTCTTTCTGGAGATACATCTTTATCAGTAGCTCTTTCTAATGCTCTTAATGATGGTCTTTCTACAGAAGTATCACACCGTCTTTCTGGAGATACATCTTTATCAGTAGCTCTTTCTACTGCTCTTAATAATGGTCTTTCTACAGAAGTATCACAACGTCTTTCTGGAGATACATCTTTATCAGTAGCTCTTTCTAATGCTCTTAATGATGGTCTTTCTACAGAAGTATCACAACGTCTTTCTGGAGATACATCTTTATTAACCAGACTTTCTACAGAAATTTCTCAGCGTGTTTCTGGAGACACTTCCTTATCTAGAAGTATTAGTTCTATTAACCAATCATTTAATTCTACACTTTCATTAAATAACGCAGTTATTCAAGGAGATGCAACAGTACTAGGAAATCTAACTATAATGGGTTCATCGACAACAACTATAATTAATTCTACAAATGTAGATATATCAGATAATATTATTGGTATAAACTCTGGCACAAATAATTTATCAGTTAATTATCGTGATGCTGGATTTATTATTGAAAGAGGTAATACTCAAGATAAAGTTTTTGCAGGATTTAATGAATCAAGTGATATATATACTATTAACTACACATCAACATCATCAGATTTTAGTGGAAATAGTATCGATAACAGAGGATTTGTAGATCTTCAAGTTAATAACTTATATTTTAATGATGGTTCTTGCAATTCATTAACAGTTAAAGGAATAAATGTTGCAGTTGAAACACAAATGATACATGAAACAAACCTGCGCATTTCTGGTGATGCATCTTTATCAACAGGTCTTTCAACAGAAATGTCTCAACGATTATCTGGAGATGATTCTTTATCAACAGGTCTTTCAACAGAAATGTCTCAACGATTATCTGGAGATGATTCTTTATCAACAGGTCTTTCTACAGAAATATCTCAAAGAATAGTTGGAGATGATTCTTTATCAACAGATCTTTCTACAGAAATATCTCAAAGATTATCTGGAGATGATTCTTTATCAACAGGTCTTTCTACAGAAATGTCTCAAAGATTATCTGGAGATGATTCTTTATCAACAGGTCTTTCAACAGAAATGTCTCAAAGATTAGCTGGTGATGATTCTTTATCAAGAGATCTTTCAACTGAAATGTCTCAAAGATTGTCTGGAGATACATCTTTATCGACAGGAGTTACTAGCTTATCAACTGGTCTTTCTACAGAAATATCTCAAAGATTATCTGGAGATACATCTTTATCAACAGGAGTTACTAGCTTATCAACTGGACTTTCTACAGAAATATCTCAAAGATTGTCTGGAGATACATCTTTATCAACTGGACTTTCTACAGAAATATCTCAAAGATTGTCTGGAGATACATCTTTATCAACAGGAGTTACTAGCTTATCAACTGGACTTTCTACAGAAATATCTCAAAGATTATCTAGAGATACGTCTTTATCAACAGGAGTTACTAGCTTATCAACTGGACTTTCTACAGAAATATCTCAAAGATTGTCTGGAGATACATCTTTATCGACAGGAGTTACTAGCTTATCAACTGGACTTTCTACAGAAATATCTCAAAGATTGTCTGGAGATACATCTTTATCAACAGGAGTTACTAGTTTATCAACTGGTCTTTCTACAGAAATATCTCAAAGATTGTCTGGAGATACATCTTTATCAACAGGAGTTGCTAGTTTATCAACTGGACTTTCTACAGAAATATCTCAAAGATTATCTGGAGATGCTTCTTTATCAACAG
>Ga0194133_10003171_pt1 | contig 23812 bp, 26 predicted proteins | sample TA2KigOf40mmetaG_FD_155448 | JGI IMG/M metagenome (GOLD analysis project Ga0194133, IMG submission 155448) | Freshwater microbial communities from Lake Tanganyika, Tanzania - TA2015055 Kigoma Offshore 40m | ecosystem: Environmental > Aquatic > Freshwater > Lake | place: Tanzania: Lake...
CTTGTTCGTGCTCGCCCCAGCTTCCAGGATCCGCGCGATCTCTTCATTGCTGTACCGCTTCTTCTTCATTGATCTCTCCTTTCCTCTTGAAAGATCCTATGATTTCCGCTGGTACGATTTTAGGGCGTCAGGTCAAGGCCAGGTCATGGATCTCATTGTTGACGAAATAGAAACCGACATCAAGTTCACCATTGGGAAGAACTGGACGATTCCACTCGAAGCCCATAACCATCCCTGCATCCTGTTGTCATGTTCCGAAGAAGACGCTACCTTCAACCTTGGGATCGTGGTGATTCGTGAACAGCTGCTAAATCCGGGAATGAATCGGGATCGCAAAAGCACTCTATCCTCAGCTGGCAAAAGGTCGATCCATTGGCTGTTCAACGCCGCAACTTATGAGCGAAATTTTTGGACAACAATTGATGAGACTACATTGGCTGCGATTTCATCCCCCAATGGCGGCACCGAACGAATTGCCCAACTTTTTAGGCTCGTGCAACGCCGCCCTATTTCGCGGTGGCTCGTTGAGGGGCTCGGTCAGCAGAAGGACAGTCTCAAGCGCCTGCGCAAGAATGGTGGGGCCAGAGACATCCTCGCCCGAGCCAGCATTTACGTACTTTGGGGTAGAAACGACAGGGCTCTCATCCAGCAACTTGGCTTGCCATATTGTTCCGATGATGAGTTTATTTCCATCCATCCAGAGACCGAATCAGATCGAGCGCTCTTGGCCTCATTTGACCAGTAGTCTTCCACGTGGATAAACTCTCTTCATCTCGGCGCTCGGCCAATATGAGCCGCATCCGGTCTACAGACACCAAGCCAGAGATCCTGGTCCGAAAGGTTATCTTCCAAATGGGCTTTCGGTTCCGGCTCCATGTCAAAGACCATCCCGGTAAGCCCGACATTGTCCTTCCCCGCCACAACAAGATTATCTTGGTACATGGCTGCTTCTGGCACCTTCACTTGAACTGCCTTGACGGCCGCATCCCAACTTCACGCACGGACTATTGGTTGCCCAAACTAACACGAAACAAGAACCGCGACTCCGCTAATCTCCGAGCACTCAAGAAACTTGGCTGGCAAGTCCTTGTTGTGTGGGAGTGCGAAACCACGAATTCAGCCATACTAGCGTCCAAGCTCCGGCGATTTTTAAGCTAAGCGAAAGAGAAGTCGCCTTATAGTAATCGCAGCGCAATGCTCTCTCCAAGATCTACACCCATGCATCCCAACCAAACCTCAAACCACCCCACCCGCCGCCTTGCCCTCGCCACCCTCGCAGCCGCCCCCGCTTGGGCTCAGTCCACGAAGACGCCCTCCGCGCTTCTCGTCGAACGCTTCCATTCCCGCCTCTCCTTCCAGATCTCTGTCGACGTCAGTACGACCGACCTTGGTCTCTCTGTCGCTGCCGCCTCTCTCGCAGCCGGTGTCGACATCGTTGAAATGGGTACCCCTCTGCTCAAGACGCAGGGTGTGGCGAACGTCGTCCCCGCCTTTCGCAAACGCTTCCCCAATGCGATCCTCCTCGCCGATATGAAAACCATGGATGGGGGCGCAGGTGAAGCTCGAGCCGTCTTCTCCGGCGGCGCCAACATCATCGACTTCCTCGCCCTGGCGGGCGTCGACACGGCCAAGTCGATCTGCGCCATCCGCGACGAATTCCGCCGCACGGATCCCGCAACCCCGCGCTTGGTCTCGGCCGACATTTTGATCCCTCATCAGGGCCCTGCCGCGAAAGCTGCCGAGTTCGCCCTCCAAATGGTGGAAGCCGGCGTCGACGCGGTCGGCATCCATCTCCAATCCGACGCCCGCCGCGCCAATCCCAAACTGCTCGAAACCGATTCCCTCAGCGAGGCCGCTCTCGCCGTCTTCGCCAAGGTCGGCAAATCCGTCCCAGTGCAAGTCGTCGGTGGCCTCACCATTGCCCAGGCCATCAATCTAGCCAAAGCCGGCTTCCGCGCCTTCGTCATCAGCGGCAACCTCGGCCTCCCCGACTCGAACGCCCGCTACAACCTCCCACCCGCCGAAATCCAAAGCCTCGTCGCCAACTTCATCGCCGCTGTTTCACGCTCCACCGCCAAATGAGCCCGTCAGCGAACAGCTAAATCACTCACGCTGAAACGCCTTGCCAATGGCAGCCAAAGCCAGCGGCCTTGAGGTCCTTCTTCAGAGCTTGTCTCAAGGAGACGTACCAACCGAAGCAAAGTTCACGCAACTAACAAGCCTCCGTCTTCGGCCTGATAGTTGATGGCCTCCGGGCCTGTGTAGTCTGAATCCGCAAGAGAAAATCGCAGGATCGCTCCGTTCGAGAACCCGATTTCTAGAAGTTGACCGTCCATTCCAATCTTGCAGACGGTCACGCCGATCTGCGCGCAAAGGGCATCACAGTAGCCTTGTTGCCCCCTCGCCAGCACCAAGTCTTCGAGCTCAACTGTAGGCACAATTATCGCAGTCAAGCATGGGCCATCAAAAGTGAACTGCAGGTAGTCGTGTATGAAGACCACAGCCGTCAACTGCCGCCCAATCAACTCCGAAAGCGCCCGTTCGAGCTGGCCATAGTCGTCTGCCATCAGACATCTAGCTTACCGTGCGACGAGATTAATTCGAGTGTGCCAAGTGTAACGTCACCTGCAATTTCTCTAAATCGCCGACGACCGCACGTGGATCTGCTCCCCAGCAACCGCACTCCATGATCGCCGTTTGACAAGCTGTATCAAAAAAGATACTCTTGGGCTGAGTCGTGGAGCTAAAACGTTTACCGGCGCGCTTTTTTCGCTCTGACCGCGGAGGAGAACCAGTCAGGGAGTGGCTCAAGTCTCTCGATATTCAGGATCGAAAGATCATCGGAGAAGATATCAAGGATGTTGAGTTCTCGTGGCCGATCGGTATGCCTCTCGTGCGATCGCTCGGTCAAGCCCTTGGGAAGTGAGAAGCGATTTGTCTCAGGGCCGCATAGCTCGCGTTCTTTTTTCTGTTGAAGAGGATCAGATGATCCTCCTCCATGCCTTTGTCAAGAAGACGCAAAAAACACCTAAGCAGGATATCGACTTGGCGCTCAAGAGAAAAAGGGGAAGCCTGACATGAAAAAGCAAAACATTGGATCTTCATTCGATAGCTGGCTGCACGAGGAAGGCATCTATAACAAGACCACCTCAACTGCCATCAAGCGCGTCCTTGCCCGCCAGCTCGAAGCCGCCATGAAAGACCAAAGCCTCTCCAAAGCCGAAATGGCGAAGCGCATGCACACCAGCCGCGCCGCCCTGAATCGCCTTCTCGATCCCAACAATGACGCCGTCACCCTCAGCACCTTACAGAAAGCAGCCACAGCCGTAGGCCTTGAGATCCGCCTCGAACTCGTCTAAAAGCAACGATCATTTCCCGCAAAAAGAAAATATACAAAAATCGCGTTCACAGAAATTCTAAAATTTAGTTCTCAATCAAAATCAATAACATAACAGAAATAACCTCTCTCGAACTCTCAACCCGATCCTGTATCCTGAACCCGGAAGCAATTCCCCACATTTCACGCAAAAAGGATACAGCCCCCATGACCACCAAAGAACAAATTCTCGCCAACCGCCGCAACGCCCTCAAGTCCACCGGCCCCCGTACCGAACAAGGCAAACAGCAATCCGCGAAGAACTCTCTCCGCCACGGCCTCAACGCCTCGGCCGACGCCCTCTTCGCCGCCAACCCGCAAGAGCAAACCCAATACAAAGCCCTCCGCGAACAGCTTTTCCAGCAAATCGTCCCCTTCGGCCCCGCTGAAGAAGTCGTCTTCGAGCAATACGCTTACTCGACCTTCCAGGCCCTCAGAGCCCAGCGCTTCGAAGTCGAAGCCCAGGCCCGCTGGCAGCAGAACCCTGACAACCACAACCTCTTCCTTCAAATGGAACGACTCATCAAACAAGGCGCCACCTTCGAGCGCCGCGCCCTCAAAGCCTTCAAGCAACTCTCCCAACTCCAGGTCGACCGCTTCGCCGCTGTCGAAATCCACGCCGAGCTCAAAGATGTCGAGCTCGACGAAAACATCTCCCCAGCCCTCCCCACTGCCAAACTCAGAAGGCACGAACTCGTCCAGGAAGACGCTTTGTTTCTAGGACTTGCAGTCCACCACGGCCTCAAACTCCAGAACGAAATAACGAACCCAATTCACCCCGCTCCCGAACTCTACGCCGCCTGATCCATCACCCCGATTTGCAATCCTGCAACAAATTGTTATAATCATAGTTTCGGTATCCCTCCGTTTGGGAGGCTAAAGGCTGCTGTATCGGGCTCGAAGCCGTTTGGACCATTCAGAGTTGTTTCCTCCTGGTGAGGCCCGCGCTCATCGTCAATTTTGCTGCACCCTCAAAGTGCAGTTTCTGTAGTGCAGTATCAGTAGTAAACCGTTCGAATTAAAACGAATCATGGCTCAAAAACAGGGAAAAAAATACTTGGCCGCTGCCAAGCAGGTGGAAGCACGGAATTATTCCGTGTCCGAAGCCGTTGGCCTCGCTCAAAAGATCAAATTCACCAAATTCAACGAAACCGTTGAAGTTCACATGCGCCTTGGCGTCGACCCCAAGCACGCGGACCAAATGGTCCGTGGCACGGTCGTCCTCCCCAACGGCCTCGGAAAATCCAAAAAGGTTCTCGTCATCGCCTCCGGCGAGAAAGTGCGTGAGGCCGAAGCGGCCGGTGCGGACTTCTTCGGTGGCGATGAGATCATCGAAAAGATCATCAAAGAGAACTGGCTCGACTACGATGCGGTGATTGCCACCCCCGACATGATGCGCTCCATGGCGCGTCTCGGCAAGGTGCTTGGCCCGCGTGGTCTCATGCCGAACCCCAAAACGGGTACGGTCACCACGGACGTCGCGACCGCGGTCAATGAAGTCAAAGCAGGTAAGGTGGAATTCCGTGTCGATAAGACCGGCGTTGTCCACGCACCTGTCGGCAAAATCCAGTTTGAAACCACCAAACTGGTCGAAAACGCCGAAAGCCTCATCTCCGCTGTCCTTCGTGCGAAACCCTCCGCCGCCAAAGGAAAGTACGTCAAGAGCGCAACCCTGTGCTCTACGATGGGACCTGGCATCTCCATTGATGTCTCCGAACTTTCTTCCAAACTGGCTATCGCGGTTTAAGGATCTGACTCATGAAGAATAAAGCCGACAAGCAACAAGATTTCGAAGCCATCAAGAAGGCACTCGTCGAGTCGCCCAACGTGTTCGTGACCGGCTTCGAAAAGCTCACAGTCGCTCAGGATTACGAACTTCGTAAGACCATTCGCGGTGCCGGTGGCCGCTACAAGGTCGTCAAAAACACCCTCGCCGAGAAGGCAAGCGAAGGCCTCGCCATCGCTCCCGCCGTCACCGGCTTGAAGGGTATGAATTCGATTGCTTACACGAGCGGTGACCCCGTCGCCCTCGCCAAGGCTCTCGTCGCTTACGCCAAGACAAATCCCACCTTTACCTTCAAGGCTGGCTTTGTCGAGGGGCGGGTCGTGGAAGTTGCTTCCATCAACGATCTTGCCAATTTGCCCGCGCGTGAAGAGGTTCTGGCAAAACTGCTTTACCTCATCAATGCGCCAGCTCAGCGTTTGGTCACCGCCATGAATGGTGTGGGCCGCAACCTGGCAGTGGTCGTCGACCAAGGCGTCAAAGAAAACAAGTTCAATCAGTAATAGAAAATTTCAATCGGAGTAGATCAAAATGGCTGACATCAACGCAATTGCGGAACAAATCCAGGGCCTCACCCTTCTTGAGGCTTCTCAACTCGTGAAAATGCTCGAGGAAAAGCTCGGCGTATCGGCGGCTGCTGCCGCTGTGGCCGTTGCCGCTCCTGCTGCGGGTGGCGCTGCCGCCCCGGCCGCTGAAGAGAAGACGGAATTCACCGTCGTCCTCACCGGCGCCGGCGCAAACAAGATCAACGTCATCAAGGTCGTGCGCGAACTCACCTCGCTCGGTCTGAAGGAAGCCAAGGACCTCGTCGACGGCGCCCCCAAGACCATCAAGGAAGGCGTGACCAAGGACGAAGCCGAATCGATGAAGAAGAAGTTCACCGAAGCCGGCGCAACCGTCGAAGTGAAGTAGTTTTCCACCTCATCCGAGGTTGGCAACAGGGCGGCCCCACAAGGGCCGCCTTTTTGCGTCTCCAAATCTTAAAAATGTGAAATAATCCAGTCAGCCCACAATGATTCTCGGTAGTCTACTACTGCTCGCTGCGGCCCCGTCTTTCCACAATGACGTCCAACCCCTACTTTCCAAACATTGCACCGGTTGTCACCAGCCCTCCATGATGTCCGCTGGCCTCGACCTCACCACTTACTCTGCCGCCATGAAGGGCGGCCGCAAGGGTCCGGCCTTCGTTCCAGGCAACGCCGACGAGAGCCTAACAATTCAATACCTCGTCGGCTTGGCGCAGCCCCGCATGCCGCTGGCGCGTCCCGCTCTTGCCGAAGCCGAAATCAAGATCTTCCGCGATTGGGTCAAGGCCGGCGCCAAAGACGACACCCCGGCTCCAACCACCTCCACAAAGCCCATCGTTTACCTCCAGCCCCCAGTCATCAACAGCCTTCGCTTCTCACCCGACGGCAAATCGATCGCCGTCTCGGGCAACCGCGAGATCCTCATCCATTCGATCGACGGCAAAAACGAACCCAAACGCCTGATGGGCAAGGCCGAACGCATCCTGTCTCTCGCTTACTCCCGTGACGGCAAGCTTCTCGTCGCTGGTGGCGGCACGCCCGCCCGCTTCGGCGAAGTCCAGATCTGGGATCCAAACGAAGCCAAACTCCTTCGCAGCGCCACCCTCACCAACGACACCCTCTTCGGCGCATCGCTCTCTCCCGACGGCTCCCGCATCGTTGTCGGTGCCGCCGACAACACCGTTCATATGTTCGACTCCGCCACCGGCAAAGAACTTTACAAGATCGGCAACCACGAGGACTGGGTCCTCGCCACCATCTTCGGCGTCGACGGCAAGCGCTTCGTCTCCGTCAGCCGCGATCGCGCCGCCAAGATCAACGACTCCTCATCCGGTGCCTTCCTCGAAAACGCGAACCTGCTCAAGACCGAGCTCTACGCCGTCGCCCGCCACCCCATGAAGGACATCATCGTCATCGGCGGTGAAGATCGCTACCCCTACGTCTACCTCCTCGATCGCGCCCGCAACATGAAGATTGCTGACGACACAACTCTCGTCCGCCGCATCGAGCGCCAGCAAGGGCCGATCGCTGCACTCGATTGGTCTCCAGACGCAAAGCTCATCGCCATCGCCGGCGGTGCTCCGGTGGTCAATCTCTACGACGCAGAATCGGGTAAGCTCGCACTCAGTTGTTCCGGCCATGAGGCCGGCATCTACACCCTCGCCTTCTCCCCCGATAGCAAGCTCCTGGCTACGGGGGGCTTTGATGGCAAGGTCCGCATCTACTCGACGTCAGACGGCAAACTCATCGGCCAGTTCGTCCCAGTCCCACTCGAGACCAAAGCAGAATCGAAAGCAGGTGGCCAATGAGATTCGCCCTCCTCACGCTCGCCCTCGCGCTCTACGCTGCTCCGCCCACCATTACTGAGCTGCAACCTCGTGGTGCGCAAAAGGGCCGCCCCTTCGAGCTCACGATCGTCGGCAAAGACCTCGCCGACGGACCTCAAATCGAATCCGCTCTCCCTGCTAACTTCACTCCGCTCAATGCAAGCAAACCCGGTACTGTCACCTATCTCGTCGAGCCCACCAAAGAATGGTCCGTCGGCACGTACCCGATTCGTGTGAAGTCGATCCACGGCATCTCGAACATCCTGCTGTTCAACGTCGGCAACTTCCCCGAGATGGTCGAAGAAGAATCTCGTCCCGGCTCCTTGCCCCATCAGAATGACTCGATCGAGAAAGCACAGTCTCTTCCCGGTTCCTCCATCACCGTCAATGGCCGCCTCATCGGTCCCGAGCGCGACGTCTACCGCATCCCCGTCAAAGCCGGCGAGCGCCGTGTCTTTGAGGTGGAAGCTCGCCGCGCTGGCTCCGCGCTCGATCCTGTCATCCAGGTCTATGACTCGAGCGGCAAGCGCATCGCCCGCAGCGAAGATGATCCCCTCTTGAGTCTCGACCCTCGTCTTGAGCTCACTTTTGCCAAAGAAGGTGTCATCTACGTTGAACTCTTCGACGCCCGCTACTCCTCGCAGATGCAGGACTTCTATCGCTTCAAAACTGGCACTTACGCTTACGCCACTGAAGTCTTCCCCCTCGGTGGCCGCCGTAACGAGCCGGTGCAAGTCAGCCTCGGCAAGTCCACGGTACAGGCTCTCAACCAGACATTCATCAATCTCCCCGAGGCCAACACGCTCCCACTTCGTTTCGCCCTTGGGGACGATCCCGAACTCCGCGAACCCATCACCAGCCCGATCACGCTACCCGTCACCATCAATGGCCGCCTCGACAAGCCCGGCGAAGTCGACAGTTACTCGCTCGATGTCACGCCAGGGGAATCGCTCATGTTCGAGCTTGAAGCCCGCGAACTTGGTACTTCGAAGCTCACCGGCCTCATCACGATCTCTGACGAGTCAGGCAAGAAACTGGCCTCTGCTGGTGACGGTCCTTTACCCGTAGACGTTGCTGCCGTTCAAGTCTCCAGCCGCACCCTGGGCGATCCCATTCTTCTGTTCGACGTTCCAGAAGGCGTCCAGAAGCTCAAGATCCACGTCGAAGACCTCGCGCAGCGCGGTGGCGCGCACTACGCCTATCGCCTCAACCTGCGCCGTGCCGCTCACGACATCAAGCCCACCATCACCACGCCCTATCTCAACATCCCCGCCGGTGGCACTGCCATCGTTCTCGTCGATGTCGAGCGCCGCGGCTATATGGGCCCGCTCAAAGTCAGCCCGATCGGTTTGCCGCAGGGCATCACAGTCGCCGGAGGCGATGTTGCCGCCGAGATTCCCGACCCTCTCATCAAGTTCATGAACCGCCGCGCCACACTTTCGCTCACTGCCAGGAAGGATCTCAAACTCCCGCCGACCGAGCTTCGCTTTGAAGCCACAGGGCAGGGAATTCAGCGCGAAGCCGTTGGGCTCGGCTACCTCATCGCTGTCAACGGCGCCACCTCGCAAGGTGTCGTCGATCGCCAGCGCGCCCTCAATGGCCGCTACCTTGGCTACCGCCTTCCCACGTCCCTGACTGATCCATTGCCAGCCAGCCTCGAACTCGAACTCATTCAATCCGACAAGAAAGAAGCCGGCATCGAGTACCGCTTCCGCTGGCGCTTCAAGTCCAACGCGGGCATGATGAACTTCCCCGACACCGTGGATGTCACCCTGCCCAATCTCGGCGGCACACGCATCATCGAAATGGAGGTCGACAAGAAAGATCGCTCTACAGGTACCTTCCTCGTCACCACCTCCAAGAATTCATTACCCGGCCCCTACAACATTGGTGTTTCGGGACGCCTGCCCGGCAACCTCGATATTGTTTCGCCGCTCCTGCGGCTCGACATCCCAGAACTGGAGACCAAGTCCGATGCGACTTCTTCTGCTCGCTAGCCTTCCCTTCATCCTCAACGCCGCAGAACCGGTGACCTTCCTTCGTGATGTCGCGCCGATCCTCAACAAGACCGGTTGTACCTCTGGGCCCTGCCATGGCGCGGCCAAAGGCAAGAACGGCTTCAAGCTCTCCCTGCGTGGCTACGATCCTCAATTCGACTACCAGGCCCTGCTCTACGATCTCTCTGGCCGCCGTTTCAATCGCAGCGAACCCGCCCAGAGTCTGATGCTCGCAAAGCCCGTCATGCGCGTCGCCCACGGCGGTGGCCTGCGCTTTGAACAGACCTCCAGCTACTACAAAACGATCTACAACTGGATCGCTCAAGGTGTTCCCTACGGCGACCCTGCCAAAGACGCGGTGGTTGCTCTTGAAGTCGAACCGAAAGAACTCGCCATGCCGAAGCCCGCCGAATCCGCTCAGGTCAAAGTGATGGCCCGTTTTGCCGACGGCCAGTCTCGCGATGTCACCAAAGAGGCCACCATCGAATCGAACGTTCCCGATGTTGCCAAGGTCAATGTAAGCGCACGCATCGACGGCCAGCGCATCGGCGAAGCTACTCTGCTTGTTCGCTACCAAGGCAAGTTCTCAACCATCCCCGTCACGATCCTCAACCCCAAAGAAGGCTTCGTCTTCAAGCCGCTGCCTCAGTACAGCTACATCGATCAAACCGTCGATGCCAAGCTCAAGAAGCTCAAGCTGCAACCCTCTGCCGTTGTCGATGACGCCATCTTCCTGCGTCGCGTCACACTCGATCTCACCGGCGCATTGCCCACTCCCGAACAGGTCCGCGCCTTCCTCGCCGACGCAACGCCGCAGCGCCTCAAGCGCACTCGCCAGGTCGACAAGCTCATCGCAAGCCCCGCCTTTGCTGACCATTGGACCGTGAAGTGGGGCGACCTGCTCCAGTCGAGCCGTAAGTTCCTCGGCGAAAAGGGCACCTACGGCTTCCGCGAGTGGATCCACTCTTCGATTGTGGCCAACAAGCCCTACGACAAGATGGTCCGCGAACTGCTCACTAGCCGAGGCTCGAGCTACGACGACCCGGCCGCCAATTACTACCGCACTACACGCGAACCCAAGCCCACCATGGAGAAGACCACTCAGGTCTTCCTCGGCGTGCGCATGGTTTGTGCCCAATGCCACGATCACCCCTTCGAGAAGTGGACCCAGAATCAGTACTACCAGATGTCCGCCTTCTTCTCCGCTGTCGGCCTTCGCCCGGGCTATGAAGTGGGTGAAGAGATCGTCTACGACCAGCGTGCCGACTACGAAATGAAGCACCCCAAGGATAGCCGCGTCGTTGCCCCTGAGTTCCTCATCGCCTCGGCCAAGCCTGTTGCTATCCCCAATGACCAGCGCCGCCGCGACGCACTCGCTGATTGGCTGGTCTCCAAAGAAAATCCCTTCTTCGCCAAGGCCATCGCCAACCGTGTTTGGAGTTACTTCTTTGGTGTCGGCATCATCGACCCCGTCGACGACATCCGCGCCTCCAATCCCCCGGTCAACCCTCAGTTGCTCGATGCTCTCACCAGGGATTTCACCGATCACAACTTTGATTTGCAGCACCTCATGCGCACCATCGTCAATTCGCGCGTCTACCAGACCAGCTTCGTCGCCAACGAGTGGAACGCGAACGATGCCACGAACTTCTCTCGCGCCATGCCGCGCCGCTTGAGTTCCGAGCAACTCATGGACGCCGTCACACTCGCCGCTGGTGCCCGGCCCAACTTCCCCGAAGTGCCCGAAGAAACCAGCGCGGCTCAGCTTCCCGACCCTCACGTCGGTCGCGACGGCTTCCTCGATCTCTTTGGCCGGCCCAATCGCGAGTCCGCTTGTGAATGCGAGCGCCGTGCCGACTTCAGCCTCCCGCAAGCTCTCAACCTCGTCAATGGCACCACGATTTCAGACGCTGTCGCCGACCCCAAGGGCCGCGTCGCCAAGATGATCCTCGCCGGCAAGAACGACGCGGCGATTATCGAAGAGCTCTATTTGGCCTCCTTGTCTCGAATGCCTTCGAAGCAGGAAGCAGACAACGGCCTGAAGTATCTCGCTGGCGGCCCCCGCGCCACCCGTGCTCAAGATCTGCTGTGGGCGCTGCTCAACAGCAAGGGTTTCCTTTACAGCTACTAGGAGAAAGTCACCATGCTCAATATCCCCGGACATCCCGCGCAAACCTGTGAAGGTCCCACACGCCGAGAGTTGATGCGCATTGGCTCGCTCGGCCTCGCCGGTCTTCACCTGCCAGGCTTCTTCCTGAGTCAAAAGGCCGCTCGCGCCAGTGGCAAGTATGACGGCGCCAAAGGCTATGGCAACGCGAAGAACGTCATCATGATCTTCCTGCAGGGCGGGCCCAGCCACATCGATATCTGGGACCCCAAACCCGACGCTCCATCGAACATCCGCGGCGAGTTCAAGCCCATCAAGACCAAGATCACCGGCACGCACATCGGCGAGCACATGCCGATGATGGCTCAGACTCTCGACAAGGTCACGCTCATCCGCTCGATGAGCTACACCCCCAACGGGCTCTTCAATCACACCGCCGCCATTTACCAGATGCTCACCGGCTATCCGCCCGACAAGGTGTCTCCCTCGGGCCAGCTCGAGCCGCCCAACGCCGCCGACTTCCCCACCGCGGGCAGCCACATCAGCAAGCTCAAGCCGCTTAAGGACGCCATGCTCCCCTTCATCGAGCTGCCTCGTCCCCTCCAGGAATCGGGCATCATCGGCAAGGGCGGTGCCGCAGGCTTCCTCGGCAAGGCTTACGATCCCTACCGGCTTTACCAGGACCCCGCCGAGAAGGTCACCCTCGATGACCTCTCCCTCCGCAAGGAGATCCCACCCGAGCGCCTCAAGGATCGCTTCGAGCTGCTCAAGGGCATCAACGGCTCGATGCCCGATCTCGAAAAGGCGCTCAACGCGTCAGCCGTCGACGAATACTATGGCAAGGCTTATGATCTGGTTCTGAGTGGTAAAGCCCGTGATGCCATGGACTTATCTAAGGAATCTCAAGCAATGCGTGAACGCTATGGCCAGCACACCTTTGGCCAGAGCGTCCTCATGGCCCGCCGCCTGATCGAGGCTGGCACCCGCTTCGTCCAGGTCAACTGGCCCTCGGTCGCCAACGGCGATCCAGAGAAGACGGCCTGGGACACCCACGCCGCCAACTTCGGTCCCCTCAAGAATCTGCACTGCCCCAAGCTCGATCGGGCCCTCTCGGCTCTCCTCACCGACATGGATGAACGTGGCCTCCTCAAAGAGACTCTGGTCGTCGCCGTCGGCGAATTCGGCCGCAGCCCCCGCATGGGCCTGTCCACATCTGGCAACGTCAACAGCCCCGACGGTCGTGACCACTGGCCCTACTGCTACAGCTCGATCATCGCCGGTGCTGGCATCGGCCGCGGCGTCCAGTACGGCGAATCGGACGCCACTGCCTCTAGCCCCAAAGAGAAGCCGGTCCACCCCAACGACCTGCTCGCCACGATCTACTACGCCCTCGGTATCGACCCCGAAATGGAGATCCGCAACCATCTGAATCAGCCCAGAGAACTCGTGAAGGGCAAGATTGTGACGGACCTGTTCGCCTAAGCTAGCGCAACAGCAGGATCGTCGATATCGCCGTCAGGCCAATCACGCTCCACTCGAATACCGCCCCCGGAATTCGGTGGATCAGCCAGCGGCCCACAATCGCCCCCGCCAGAACGGCAGGCGACACGTAGAGGCCAAACCAAAGCGATGGGCCTGTAATGATCCCTTGATACAGGTAGATCGGAACCTTCACCAGGTTGATGAAGAAGAAGAACCATGCCCCCGTCGCCACAAAGTCTTCCTTCGGCAACCGCATCGAGAGCAGGTACAAGCTCATCACCGGCCCGGCCGCGTTTGCCACCGTCGTCGAAAAGCCAGCCGCGATCCCGTACGGCATCGGATGCGCTGCTGGGATGACCTCGCTCCGGTAGCGGCGCCACAGGTAGAGGCACAGCATCACCAGAATGATGCCGCCGACCATCGGTCGCAATTGCCGCTCGGGCAACGAGAGCGTGATCGCCCCAACGGCGATCCCTGCGAGCACCCAAGGCAATAGCGAGAACAGCCGCCCTGCTGCCGCATGCTTGCGCCAGTAATAGACGGCAAACAGGTCGGCGAAGCACAGAATAGGTAGCAACCAGCCGGATGCCTGCCGCGCGTCACCGATCGTCAGGACCATCATGGGAACCGCGAGAATGCCCAACCCAGGCATGCCTGTCTTAGCCATGCCGACCATGAATGCGCACGCAGCTCCCGAGGCGTACTGCCAGGCTTCCACTTATTGGAATCCCAGGTACGGGTTGTAGGTATAGTCCATCGACCACTGTTCGTTGCGCGGGAAGGTCAAGCTCTGGAACACTGAGTAGGCCGGATCGAGAGCCCACTGTCCCGGCGCAAGCACTTTCTTGGTGCGGCCCTTCATGTCGAACCAGCCCCAGAAGGGTCGGGCCTTGTTGGCGCTGTACTTGACACCGGCGAAGGCGCTCGCGATACGCGGGTTCTCTGGCCGCGGACGGTTGCCGAAAGGACGGTACTCCATGTAGTCGGCGAAGGTACGCTCCTTCCAGGCTTCTCCCTGTTGGTGCTTGGTCCACCAATGATCGAAGATCGGCAGCAGTTCATAGCCGATGTCGCTGTCCATGCCGCCTCCGACCGGGACCTCCGCCACGCCCTTGTACTTGTAGGTGACGCCGGTATTCTGCCGCCAGGCGAGGCGCTTCGAATCAAACCAACTCTTCTTGTCTCCTCCGCCCAATGCACCATGGCCTCCGGCCTCGAGGAAGACAACTGGATGAGTCTCATCTACCAACTCGAGCGGCCCGTCTATGTTGTATAGCTTCGCCCGCAGGTCGCGCCGGTTCGTATAGGTGTAGACGTTGTTGTGCGCCAGTGTCTCCATGATCTCGATGCGGCCATACTCCGTATCGTCCTTGCGGACTGTGACGATGATGCCTTCGTTGTCATTCTCATGGCAGGTTCCGGCGATGCAGTTGTCCGAGTAATCGCGGGCATGGAAGAAGCTGTAATGCAGAAACCAGTGCGTCGACGTCTCGACGGCGGTGTAGTAAACGTAGCCCTGCGGCGAACCCTTTTCGAGGTTGTCCCAGTTGTTCAATCCATCCCAATCGCCATCGAAGTCGAAGCGGCAAATGTAGTCGGCCCGAGGATCGAACCAGGTCTCCTGCGCCACATAGGGGGCGTATCGTTCAGCGAGCTTGCGATACCGGTCCGTGTCCGGCTTCTCGGGGCCAAAGGGCTTCGCCACCGGTACGAAGCGTTCTTTGGCGTCGGCTGCGACCTTCAGTTGCAGTTGCCCCGTGATGGACTTTCCATCTGACAGCCCTGAGACTTCGATCGTATAGTTTCCACGATTCTTGGGCGCGGTGTAGAGCACGCTGTCTTTGTTCGTGAACTGCCCAGCCATGCCTCCAAGAGCCGACTTCCAACCCGTTTGCTCTTCGCGCAGAATGTTCTCTTTGTCCGAGCCCTGAAAGCGAAATGGCTTTGAGAACCAACCGCCACCATCTTCGACAGCCCGTATCTTCCAATTCGACGGGTCGACACGTCCTTTGCGAGCCTCTCGGCCTTCCTGCTCCAGGCGGCCGAAGGCACGAACCTGAATCACGAATGACTCGCCGGGACGGACAGTTGCCGGCCCTTCCACCGACAGCCGAAACTCTTCAATGAAGACCGTGGCGGAGAGCGAACCCGCCAACATTGCAGCGACGCAAAATCTCATATTGCGATTATGGCAAGTATGGGTTCTGAACTCAGGCCGCTACTCAAACTCGCCATCCCAGTGATTCTCGCCGAACTGGGTTGGATGGGTATGGGCGTGGTGGATACGATCATGGTGGGCCGACTCGGAGCCGAAGCAATCGGCGCCATCGCGATTGCCAATGTACTCTTCAACACCGTTGGGCTGCTCTCCTTCAGCATCCTGCTTGGTCTCGACACCCTCATCTCGCAAGCGGTAGGGGCCGGGGATCTTGAGGACGCGGGCCACAGCCTGCGGCAGGGGTTCTGGCTGGCTGCGTTCACCGCTCCGCCTCTGTTACTTGCCATGTGGGCTCTCGTGCCGTTGATGAGCTTCTGGGGCCTTGACGCGCAGGTCTTAAAGCTCGCGCAACCGGCCAGCTTCATTCTTGCGATCAGCGTCTTGCCGATTGCACTTTATACCGCACAGCGGCGCTACCTGCAAAGCCTGCATATCGTCAAGCCGGTCTCGATTGCGCTGATTTCCGCCAACATCGTCAACGCTGGCTTGAACTGGATGTTGATCCCCTATTTCGGCGTCGAGGGTTCGGCTTGGTCCACCGTGGCGGCGCGCGTCTACCTCGCGCTGTTCCTGTTCGTCGTGCTCTGGCGGCGTGACTCTGGTTTGTATCGGTGGGACCGTCCCGATTGGCCGCGTGTGAAGCAGCTCTTTCAATTGGGGTTGCCTGCGGCCGGACACATCTTTGCCGAGATTGCGGTGTTCGGTGCGGCCACGGCTCTGGCCGGCCGGTTTCCCGCAGTAGCGCTGGCGGCCCATGAGGTGACCTTGAACCATGCGGCATTGGCCTACATGGTTCCGTTGGGAATCTCGAGTGCGGCGGCGGTGCGTGTGGGCAATGAGATCGGCGCTGGCAATGTGTCGGCGGCCCGCGGGGCAGGGAACACCGCGATCCGGCTTGGAGCGGTGTTTATGGGTGCATCGGCACTTGTGATGTTGCTTGCGCCTCGGTGGATCCTTGGTGTTTACACGACTGACCAGCGGGTCGTGAACTTTGCGGTGCCTTTACTGTTTTGGGCCGCTGCCTTTCAGTTATTCGATGGCATACAGGTTGTTGCTACCGGGGCACTGCGAGGGCGCGGAGATACTCAGGCACCCTTTGTGGCGAGCATCGTGGGCTACTGGGTTTTGGGTTTGCCGCTGGGTGCCTGGCTTTGCTTTTCTCAAGGGCATGGCGTGACGGGCTTGTGGATTGGGCTCAGTCTTGGTCTTGCGGTAGTGGCGGTGATGTTGCTCTGGCGGTGGCTTCGCTACTCTGAATAGATCTTGTCAATGACGAAGAAGGAACTCTGTCAATTTCTCGAGCAACATTCGCGTCAACAACTTGCTGACTGGCTGATGACTGTGGCGAAGGATTCGCCCGACTTCAGGCAACGGCTTGAGTTGTATGTCGCGACGCACCACAGCTTTGCTCATGCGGCGCAAGCGATCCAGGATGCAGTGGACCGTTTTGGTGCCCTCAATCCGTATCGTGCGCCGGTGAAGGTGCCGGAACTGATGAAGCAGGGGCGGTTTCTTCTCGAAAGCCTGAGGGCCTGTTTCGATTTCGAGCCCGGGCCCGAGTTTCCCGACATGGTGGAGAACTGCATGACTTCGTTCGATCAGTTCGTGGGCCGGGTGGGCAAGGACGACAACCGGTTGCTCGAGCTGCAGAGAGAATTCGCAACCTTGTACGAAACGGTTGTGACTGAGTTTCCGATGCCGCCCGCGCAGCTTGGTGAGCGTTTGTTCCGGCTGCGAGAACGCTCGATGGCGCAGATGCTGCCCGACGCACCACGCGCCTATCTGGAGTTGCTAGGTGCCGAAGGCCTTGCCCGGTACCGGGAACTGCTTGGGCCAACGCTGGAAGCAGTGATTCAGGGCGAGGGGGGCCTTGGGTGGGCATGCGGCAGACGCGCCAACAGATGGTATTTGAATGGGCCACGATCACCGAGGACATTGACGAGCAGGTGGCCATTCTGCTGGCGATGTCGCAGCGGCCCGACGAAGTTCTGGTTGTGGCGGCTTATCTGATGTCGCGACAGCGGCCGATGGATGCGATGGACATTGTCCGTCATGCGCACCAAAGAAGCGCCAACCCAAAGCTCGCCAATTTCCTGGCTGATCAGCTTGAGAGGCAGAATCAACCCGAACAGGCGATCCCGTATCGCTGGTATCTTTTCGAGCAAAAGGTGGATCGCGAAAACTACGATGATCTGATGTGGGCGGCGGCTCAGTGTCGCCAAACACAGCAATGGCGGGAACGGGCGATGCCATTGATTTCTGAAAAGAACAAAGGCCTCGGGATCGAATTGATGCTCGAAGAGGATCGCCTCGAAGATGCTCTGTCTGAAGCGCGGCAGCACGGGGCGCGCCTGGGCTTATGGGTCCGCATGGCAGAAGGCTATGCGCTGCGAGACCCGAAGCTCGCCATTGAGTTGTATTTCGATTGCGCCGAGTTCGCCATGAAAGAAAGAGTGGCCAACAGCCATATTGAGATGGCGTGGGGCTTGGCTGTGGATGGAGCTACATTCCAAGTGTTCAATGTCCGGCTGCGATCGCTTTTCAGTCGTACGCGCGTTGGTGAGAGGGAAGTTGCCAAGCTTGTGGAGGCTGGCATCCCGGTGGCGAAGCTACTGGGAGCCCTTGACAGTTCCAAGCGAAAGGAATAAGCTCTGAGGTTTATCTGATCCCCCAGGTCAGAAGCAGAAAGGCCGCAGGACGGACTGTTCCACGCGGCCTCTTTTTTTCGCTCTCGCTATGCTGGTAGAGCCAGAACTGTGCCGAGTCCGACCCTAGCCCGACAAATCAGCTTGAGCGCCGCCCTGGCACTTGTGGTGTCCAACATGGTGGGGACCGGGATTTTCACGACGCCCGGCTTTCTCGCTCGCGATCTCGGTGACCCGACGCTTTACTTCGCCATCTGGATCACTGGTGGGCTCATCGCGCTGATCGGCGCACTTTGTTACTCCGAACTCGGTGTGAACTTTCCTTCTTCGGGAGGTGAGTATGTGTTTCTCACGCAGGCCTTTGGGCCGGTGTGGGGCTTCATGACGGGATGGACCAGCTTTCTGGCTGGCTTTGCGGCTCCTGTTGCTGCGACTTCACTCGCGTTTGCGGACTACACGGGCTACTTTTTTCCTGCCTTTCAAGCTGCGAATCTCTTCTGGCAGGCTGGTTCTGGTTTGCTCAGTGTACAGGTGGGCGGGGCGCAGGTACTCGCGTGCGCCATCATTGGCATCGTAACGGTTGCCAACCTTTTTGGGGTGCAACGAGCCGCTGCATTGCAGAAGGTGCTGACGGGCTTGAAGCTAAGCGTAATCGGGGCTTTTGTTGTGTTGGGCTTTACGGCAGGCACAGGGAGCTGGGGCAATTTTTCGCTCGTGTCGATCCGGGATTCGACTGTGCCGCTGAACTCGCAATTTGCGATCAGTCTTTTCTATGTCTACGTGAGTTACTCCGGGTGGAATGCGGCCACTTACATTGCTGAAGAAATGCATGATCCCGTGAAGAACCTGCCACGCGCATTGGCGATCGGCACTGGACTGGTAACGGTATTGTTTTTCCTGCTGAACCTGGTGTTCGTCTATGCCGCTCCGCTGGGTGCGATGAAAGGGGTTGTAGCGATCGGTTCTCTGGCCGCTTCCCGTTTGTTTGGCTCGCAGGTCGGTGGATTGTTTAGCGCACTGATTGCGATTGCGCTCCTCGCGATGGTGAACGCCATGATGACGGTGGGGCCGCGTGTGGCCTATGCGATGGCGCGCAATGGGGCATTCTTTCGTGCCGCGGCCAAGGTCGATCCACAGTGGCGCACGCCTGCGCCGGCGATCTTGATGCAGGCGCTGGTCGCCATGTTGCTCACCTTCACCACGCTCCCCTCGCTGTTCTTCTTCATCGGCTTTACGCTAAATTTCTTTTCGGTGATGAGCGTTGCTTCACTGTTCCGGCTGCGGCGTCGGCCGGGCTGGAAGCGGCTCAAGCCGGTGTCGTGGCTGTGGCCAGTGCAACCAGTGTTATTCATTGTGATAGGGGTGTGGATGACGTTGTTTGGAATTACGCTCGAACCCCGTATCTCGCTAGTGGCTTGTGCCTTGATCGGCATTGGAGCCCTGCTTTATCAAAGACAACTTAAAGGAGCCGCAAGTTGGCAACGATCCTCGACGGCAAAATGATTCGCGACCAGATTTTAGCTGAGCTGACCCCGCGCGTGGCGGCGTTGGCTGCCATTGGGGCTGCGCCGGAACTGGCAGTAGTGCTGATTGGCAACAATCCGGCGAGCGAGGTTTATGTGCGTAACAAAATTGCCGCTTGCGAGAAGGTGGGGATTCGCAGTCGCAAGCTCACACCTGCGGCCACGGTGACGACCGAAGAGTTGCTTGCGATCATTGGCCAACTGAATGCGGATCCCGCCGTGAACGGGATTCTGGTGCAATTGCCGCTGCCGCCGCAAGTGGATTCCGGCCTGGTGCTCGACGCGATTGCGCCAGAAAAGGACGTCGATGGGTTTCATCCGGTGAATTCAGGCAAGCTACTGGCTGGTGCCCCCGGGCTGCGCCCGTGTACCCCTTCGGGGGTGATGGAATTGCTTCGGCGCTATGAGATTCCGATAGCGGGTCGGAGAGCGGTGGTGGTGGGCCGGAGCGACATTGTCGGCAAGCCGATGGCGATTTTGCTGTTGGCCGCCAATGCAACCGTGACGATTTGCCATAGCCGCACGTTTAACTTGGCTGAAGAGTGCGAACGGGCCGATATCCTTGTCGCCGCCATCGGCCGGGCAGAGATGCTCGGAGAAGAGCATATTGCCCGAGGAGCCGTGGTGATCGATGTGGGCATGAATCGAGTCGACGGGCGTTTGACCGGCGATGTCGAGCCCGAAGCGATGGCAAGGCTGAGTTCGGCTTACACGCCCGTCCCTGGCGGCGTCGGCCCTCTGACGATCGCCATGTTGATGTCGAACACGGTGCAAGCTGCCGAAGGGCGGCACAAATAGTGCTGCAAGTCGGATTGACGGGGGGAATGGCGACCGGCAAGTCCACTGTAGGGGCAGAGTTGGTTCGCCTGGGCTGCCATTTGCTGAAGGCTGATGAACTGGGTCATAAGCTGCTTGAGAAAGGTGGGCCTTGTTACGAGCCTGTCGTGGCAGCATTTGGTCGTGCGATTCTCGATCAGAATGAAAATATCGAGCGACGCCGGCTGGGGATGGTGGTGTTTAACGAGACGGGTGCCCTCGATCGATTGAACTCGATCATTCATCCAGCCGTATTTGCTTATGAGGAGAATTGGTTGAAGGGTGTCGAGGATTATGACACTCGGGCCATTGCAATTGTGGAGGCGGCAATTCTGATCGAAACCGGAAACGACAAGAATTTCGATAAGTTGATCGTCACCTGGTGTCCGGAAGAACTGATGGTGTCGCGCGCTGTGGCCCGCTCAGGATTTTCCCCGGACGAGGCTCGTCGGCGGATTGCCAAACAGATGCCGATCGAAGAAAAGAAACAGTATGCCGACTACCTGATCGATACCTCTGGGACGATGGAGTCGACGCTAGAGCAAACTCGTGCGGTTTATGCCGCCTTACGGAGTGTGAGTTTATGAAATTTCGAATTATCGCGTTCGCCGCGTTGTTGGTGGGTGGGTTTGTTTACGCCACATCCGTCGCAAAATGGCAGCCGGGACGTCTGTTTTCCAACGTCTCGACGCCCACTGGGAGCCCGCTTTGGTCTGGGCCTGGGGTGACGCAGGGCGCAGGACTGTCGTCGGACGAGCTGAACAACATCGACATCTATAAGATGGCGCACCCGGCGACCGTCTTCATCACGTCGACGACGCTGAAGCAGGATTGGTTCCTGCAGGTGTACCCGTCCAAATCGACCGGCAGCGGCTTTCTGATCAACGACCGCGGGCAGATTCTGACCAATTTCCATGTTGTTTCCGGCTCGCAGGAACTGACGGTTACAACGACGGACAAGAAGAACTACCGCGCGACACTGCTCGATCGAGACCCGGACAACGATCTGGCTTTGATCCAGGTGGATTTGAAGGGTGCGAAGGTGCCGTTCTTGAAGCTGGGCGACAGCGAAAAGGTGCAAATTGGCCAAAAGGTGCTGGCGATTGGTAATCCGTTCGGGCTTGAGGGCACTCTGACCACCGGAATTGTGAGTTCCATTGGACGTTCGATCGGCGACGAAAACGGCCGCACTCTCGAGGGCATGATCCAGACGGATGCCTCGATCAACCCTGGCAATTCGGGAGGGCCGCTGCTTGATTCCCAAGGCAACGTGATCGGTATCAATACGGCGATCTATGGGCAAGGAGGCTCGGTTGGCATTGGTTTCGCGATGCCGGTGAGTCGTGCGCGGGAGATGCTGGATTCATTCTCAAGCGGGCGCAAGTATGCTCCGCCGGTGCTTGGCGTGACGGTGCTCCCGATCGGGCCTGAAGTTGCGCAAGAGCTGGGCTACCCGGCGCAAGGCGGACTGCTGGTGCAGACTGTGCGGCGAGGATCCTCGGCGTCGAATGCTGGCATTCGGGGTGGGAATCGGGATGTCGTGATCGGGCGCTATCAGGTAGCGATTGGCGGCGATTTACTGGTGACGATCAACGGGAAAAGGGCTGAGGATGCAAATTCGATTTCGCGGGCCTTGCGCGGTAAGCGCGCGGGAGACAGCATCGAAGTGGAGCTGTTGCGAGGTGGACGTACCGTCAAAGTGCGAGTGACTTTGCAGGCTTCGACGGAAGAGAGGTTGTAGCGCGTCCTCGAGACCGCTATTCTTGGAAGGCGGTCATCCAATTGAAATCCAGCCGCAATGTTTAGAATGAGACTTCATGTCCGGCAAAATCGCCGCAGAAATTTTACAAACAAGACCCTTTAGTTGCCGCGAGGAGGAAGCCTTTCTCAACCTGGCTCGCAGCTACCAGTTTCTTGATCAAGGGTACGCCGAATTGTTTCGGACACACCAGTTGTCCACGACGCAATACAACGTGCTGAGGATCCTGCGCGGGGCTGGGAAAACCGGCCTGAGTTGCTCGGAAGCGGCTCAGCGCATGATTACGCATGACCCGGATATCACGCGTCTATTCGACCGGCTGGAGGCAAGAAGCCTGGTCAAGCGGCAAAGGTCTGCGACAGATCGCCGGGTGGTGATGGCAAGGATTACCGAAAATGGCCTTCAACTGCTTGCAAAGCTCGATCAGCCGGTTCTCGATTTGCATAGTGATCAAATGAAGCATCTGAATCCGGAGCAAGTGGAGCAGCTGATCGGTTTGCTTGAGCTGCTACGGCCCTTGAAAAACTAAAGCGCCGCGAGCTTTGCGCTGCGCGGCGCTTGTTGCAATTGTGCTTGCGGAACGGAGGAGGGATCCAATTGCGAGCCTAACTCCAGGGGATGTCTAGATTTAGGCGTTGACGAGCATGTCGTCGAAGCTTTCCTGGCCCATGGCCTGGTTTCTGTCGGCGATCTCTTGGCACTGGATGCAGAAGGCAGCCCACGGAACGGCTTGAAGCCGCTTGGGGGAAATGTCCTCTTCGCAGTGCATGCAAACGCCATAGCTGCCGTCGGCGCAACGACCGAGGGCCGAGCGCACGTTGCGGAGCAGGGCACTGTCGCGATCGAGGTTGCGAATGGCGAGTTCGCGCTCGGCGGCGTGCTGGACTTCGTCCAGAGCGTCCGGGCTCTTCTCGATTTCGATGCCTTCGCGATTTACGATTACGCGCATCAGCTCGGCCTGCTTCTTTTCGAGAGTATCTTTCAACTTGTTAAGTTCTTGTTTTGTCATTTTGTTCTTTTCCCTTTAACTTCCGTCACCGCGAGGCACCCGTCAAACTGGTACGTCTGACCTCTCCCCGGAGGTTGTCATCCTGGTTTCACTCAACCATCATCGGTGTAGTCACTCTACAGACGAGAAAAGCAAGCGAAAGTTTCAAAAAAATCTTAGCGGCGTGTACTCATATCGCATTAAGCCGCAATAATGTTAATTGCTGTCAAAATCCGCCGACCCAGTTGTGCAAGATGGTTGCGCCTCCTCCTGGAGGAGGGTGCAAGGCAGGTTGCAATTCACTTCCCACCGCTCACGGAGCTCGCAATATATCCGACGGACGCTTGAGACGGGCGCGGGTAGTCAATCGACTTCCAAGTAGATTAGCACGCCTGTCAAGCCCCTGTTCCTACCAGATTCAGATGAACTGAATTTTTTGTGTCCCGTCTTGAAACGCGGCAACAATGCAGGAAAAGGGTCAAAACCCTATCATTTCAAAGAACCTCGCTGCCCAAGAGCAACGGAGTAAACACCGACTGTTGGGTACATAGTGCTTACGTCTGCATTTGGTTATCGGTTTTTTTTTTGTGAAGCGATAAGCCTAGTTTTCTATCAGACGCAAAAATGAGCTGAAAGTTGCGAGATTACCGAATGGAAACTCTCCCGCTCCGCGATTTTGATGGACAGCTCCCTGGGACATTTCATAGAGAAAATGTTCGAAAGGAGATGTTCGATGTCGAGAGAAAACAAACACGATTCCGGGGC
>Ga0194133_10003174_pt1 | contig 23790 bp, 20 predicted proteins | sample TA2KigOf40mmetaG_FD_155448 | JGI IMG/M metagenome (GOLD analysis project Ga0194133, IMG submission 155448) | Freshwater microbial communities from Lake Tanganyika, Tanzania - TA2015055 Kigoma Offshore 40m | ecosystem: Environmental > Aquatic > Freshwater > Lake | place: Tanzania: Lake...
CATCAAGGGGGGCATCAGACGGCGCGGAACAACACCACCTGCGCCCGGTCGGTCGCATGGTCGGGGTCAAGCGCGGCGGCCGCCGCCCCATAGATCTGCACTTCGATCAGTTGCAGCGCGGTGATCTGCCCGGCCCCCTGCAAAGCCTCCACCGCACGGTCAAAGCCCTGCGCGGCCCAGACCCGCAGATTGACCGAAAGCGCAAACTGCGCGCCGGGCCAGGCAAGCGCCAGAAGATGGGGAAAAGCCTCGGGACCGACATGGCCCGCCGTAAAGGTGCCGGAACTGACAATCCCCCCATATTGCCGCGGCAGGGCAATCGGCTTGGTGATATCGGCCTGCACAAGCTGGCGGTAAATGCCCTTTTCTGCGGCCCGGCCCAGCATCTCGGCGGAAAAATCCACCGCATCCATCGGCCCGGCCTGCCCCATCTCGCGCAAGCGCTCGGCCAAAAGGTCAGTGCCTGCGCCCACATCCAGCACCGGGCTGCCACCCCCCGCCGCAAGAAAGGCCGCCGCAACATGGGCGGGCAGCAGATAGTCCATCCCCTCGGCAAAGCCGCTGTCATAGCTCGCCGCCCAAGCCCGGTAATGGGCAAGGCAGGCTTCAGGGCCGGTCAGCGTCAGGGCGCCGGAAAGGTCGGGTTCGCTCATGGCGCGATGCTGGCCGATCCGGCCCCGCAGATCAAGCCTTGCCCGCGCCTTGCGCTGCCGCAATAGTGCAGGGATGAACACCCTTCTTTCCCTTGGCCATGGCTATTCGGCCAGCGCCCTTGCCGCCCGGCTCTTGCCGCTTGGCTGGCAGGTGATCGGCACCATCCGCGACCCCTCTCGCGCCGATGCCTTGCGCAGCTTGGGCGTCGAGCCGCTCCTGTGGCCCGCCGATCTGGCCCCGGCCCTGTTGCGTGCCACCCATATCCTTGCCTCCGCCGCGCCGGATGCCTTGGGCGATCCCTTTCTGCAAGTCGCCGGTGATGCCGTGCGCGCCGCGCATCCGGCTTGGGTCGGCTATCTCTCGACCACCGCCGTTTATGGCGACCATCAGGGCAGCTGGGTGGATGAAACGACGCCCGTCAATCCCGGCTCGCCCCGCGCCCATCAGCGCGTGCTGGCCGAACGCCAGTGGCTGGCGACCGGCCTTCCCGTCCACATCTTCCGGCTGGCGGGCATCTACGGCCCCGGTCGCGGCCCTTTTGAAAAGGTGCGCGACGGAACCGCGCGGCGCATCATAAAACCCGGTCAGGTGTTTTCGCGTATCCATGTCGCCGACATCGCCGAAACGCTGATCGGCTCCATCGCCCGGCCCAACCCCGGCGCGATCTATAACCTGTGCGACGATGACCCCGCCCCGCCCGAGGATGTGCTGTCCTACGCCGCCCATCTGCTTGGCCTGCCCGACCCGCCCGCCGTGCCATATTATCAGGCCGAAATGACACCGATGGCCCGCAGCTTCTATGCCGAGTCAAAGCGCGTCCGGAATGACCGCATCAAGACCGAACTCGGGGTGCGGCTGACCTTTCCCGACTACCGCGCCGGGCTGGCGGCCATGGTCAAGGGTTAACCCGGCCCCGATCGGCCTTGCCCCCGGCCGTGTCGGGACGGATGCCAGACGCAAACCCGACGTGAACCAGACGCAGACCCGACGGCAGAACCAGGCGCTGGCCTCCAACCTTCTTGCAAATTTGCAAGAATCCTGCATTTTGGGGAAATGAAACAGGACAGCCCCGATCTCGGCCCGCGCATCCGCGCCCTGCGCCTTGCCCGCCAGTTGTCGCTGGCCGAGTTGGCCGCTGGCACCGGCGTGTCCGAGGCCACGATGAGCCGGATCGAGACCGGCCAAAGTCAGGTTTCCGCCCCGCATCTTTACGGTCTGGCGCAGGTCCTTGGTGTGGGAATTTCGGAATTCTTTCAAGATTCCAACGCATTGCGCGGCGTGCGGTCCGTCACCCGCGCCTCCGAAGGCACCGCCTTTACCACCCCCCGCCTGCAGGCCCTGCTGATTGCCGCCGACCTGCGGCTCAAGGCGATGCACCCCTTTGTGAACCGCACCACCGCCCATGATCTGGCCCAGGTCGGCGGCCTGTCTGGCCATGCGGGCGAGGAATTCCTGCATGTGCTGCAAGGCCCGGTGCTCCTGATCTCAGAAACCTACCATCCCTTGCGGCTGGAAACCGGTGACAGCCTATATTTTGATGCCTCAGACCCCCACGCCTATCTGACCGACCCCGGCACTGAGGCGGTGTTCCTCGTGGTCTCGTCCCTCCCCCCCGCACAGGAAAACCCAACATGACCGATGCAATCCTTGCCGAAATTCTGTTGCCTACCATAGAGTTGCGCGATGACTTGCCGTTCTGGACCAAGACGGTCGGCATGCGGTTGGAAAACATCTTCCCCGCCGACAACCCCTCGGTTGCCTCCCTTTCCGGCCACGGTTTGCGGGTGCGGATCGACAAATCTGCCACGGTTTCCCCCGGAAAAATCCGCATCCTGACCGACGATCCCACCCGTTTTGCCGGTGGCCAAAATCGGCTAACTGCCCCAAATGGAACAGAAATCGAGGTGGTCCCCCTGACCCCGCGACTGGAGCAGCCGGCGACATTGCACGAATACGGCGTGCGGCGTCTGAAGGATTCCGCGCCATGGGTGATCGGCCGGGCGGGGATGCATTACCGCGACCTGATCCCCTCCCGCCTTGGTGGCTCGATCATCGCCAGCCACATCCGCATCCCCGACGGCGGCCCAGTGCCGGACATGGTGCATTACCACACGGTCGGGTTCCAGCTGATCTACTGCTACAAGGGCTGGGTGGATGTGCTTTATGAGGATCAAGGCACTGAAATGATGCGGCTTTCCGCAGGAGATTGCGTGATCCAGCCGCCCGAAATCCGCCATCGGGTCTGCCATGCCTCGCCCAATATCGAGGTGATCGAAATCGGCGTTCCCGCCGAACACATCACCACGATTGACCACAACATGACCCTTCCGAACGGCTTTGGCGACCCGGCGCGGGAATGGCAGGGCCAACGTTTTGTGCATCATGTGAAGGACAAGGCGGTCTGGCAGCCCTTCCGGGTTCCGGGGTTTGTCGCCCGCGACACCGGCATTGCCGCAGGGACCAAGGGGGTCGCGAATATTCAGGTGGCTCGCTTCGACGGCGGCACCCCGCCCGCCACTCTGCATGACACCGACATCCATTTCACCTTTGTGCTGGAAGGCAGCATGACGCTCCGCGCCAAGGGCCAGCCGGACAAGGATCTGTCGGCAGGCGATGCCTTTGTGATCCCGCCCGGCATGGCGGCGCAATATGCCGATTGCTCGGCCGATCTGGAGCTGTTGGAGGCGACGCTGCCCGCCGGGTTCACCACGACGGTCACCACGCTTTAGCGCAGCAAATCAACGCCTTGTCAGGATCAGGATGCCGCATACCACGATCTTGGCGCTGCCGATCAGGGTTGGCAGATCCGGCCGCTCGCCAAAGACCGCCACCCCCAGAACCAGCGCAAAGACCAGGCGCGTATAACGAAAGGGCGTGACGGCCGAAACCTCCCTCGCCCGTGCGCATGGCGTGGGTGAGATGGCTGTAGCCAAGGATGCCAAAGGCGGCCGCCCCCAGCGCCTTGGCCAAGGGCAGGGCGGCGGGCAGCACCGGGCCGCCCTCGACGGCCAGAATAATCAGCCCGGAAAGTGCCAGAACGGAAAACCCGGCCACCCCAAGCTGGGCGTTTGACAGCGCAGGTGGCGCGGCGCGGGTGGCCAGATCCCGCCCGGCAAAGCCCAAAAGGCCAATGACCGCCAGAAGCGCCATGGCGTCAAACCCTTCAAGCCCCGGGCGCAAGATCACCAAAACCCCGGCAAAGCCCAAGACCGTCAGCGCCCAGCGCCAAAGCCCCACACGCTCGCCAAAGATCAGCGCCGCTCCGGCCACCACCACCAAAGGCGTGGCCTGCAGGATGGCCGAGGCCACCGAAAGCGGCGTCAGGGCAATCGCCAGCGAATAGAAAAGCCGCCCCACCACCTCGAAGCCCGACCGCAGAACCATCGTGCGCGAGACCAGCGCGGCGGGAAAGGCGGGCTCTCCCAAGCGGTGCGATTGCAGGGCAAACCACAAGACCCCCAGCGCCCCCATCAGCGCCAGAACCTGCCCCAAGGGCATCGCCTTGGCGGCGGATTTGATGAACATGTCCTCGACGGCAAACCCTGCCATCGCGGTGATCATGAACAGGCTGCCGCACTGGTTTTCGGTAAGTGTCACCTAACGTGCGCCCCATGTATCCGACAGCCGATAGCCTTGCGGCCAGGGGTCGGACGGGTCCAGCATGTGCTGATGTGTACCGGTGATCCAGGCCCGGCCCGAGATTTCGGGCAGCACCGCCGGAGTGTCCTCGACCTGCGCCCGCCCGACGATGCGGCCCTCAAACTGCCCCCCGATCAAGGATCCGGCGCGCAGGGTTTCGCCCTCGGCAATCTGCCCCCGTGCTGCCATCAGCGCCAGACGGGCCGACACGGCGGTGCCCGTGGGCGAGCGGTCCACCTTGCCGGGGCGGATCGAGACGGCATGGGTCGTCTCCCAGACATCGGCGGTCTTGGTCAGGGGCGCGGCAAAGAGGCAGAAGGAGTAATGCGACCAGTCGGGGTTTTCGGGGTGGTGAAAGGGGATCTGTTCATCGGCCGCCGTGGTGATCTGCACCCCAAGCCGGGCGATCTGATGGGCGTTTTCCGGCACCAGATCAATCCCGATGGCGGCGGCATCCACCACCACAAAACTGTCGCCGCCATAGGCGGTGTCGACGGTGATCCTGCCCAGGTCGGGCAGTGTCAGCCCCACATCCAGACGCTGGGCAAAGGAGGGCAGGTTGCGCACAAAGATCCGCTCGGCCTTGCCGTTGCGGCATTCGGCGCGCACCCGGACCAACCCGCCCGGCGCCTCAAGCGTCAAGTGGGTTTCGGGTTCGGTCATGGGCAGGATGCCAGAATCCAGAAGCACCGTTGACACGCAGATCGAATTCGATCCCGACATCGGCGGGTTGTCGGCAGGCTCCATGATGATGAAGCCCATCTGGGCGCGGGGGTCTTTCGGCGGCACCAGAAGGTTCACATGGCGAAACACCCCGCCGCGCGGCTCGTTCAGCACGAAATTGCGCAGGGTCTGATCGGCCCAAAGCGCCTCGCGCATCTGCCACAGAGTTTCGCCCGGTGGCGGGGCAACGCCGCCCACGATGACATCGCCTACCTCACCCTCGGCATGGGCGGAAATGACGTGAATGGTCTTGCTGCTGCGCATCGGGGTCTCTGCTTGACTTGGCGGCAGAGTGCAGAAATCGGGCAGAAAAGGAAAGGGCGCCCAAAGGCGCCCAAAGTCGTCTGGTCCGGTCAGGATGCGGCGGGCTTTAGATCAGCCCGGCATGGCTCATCGCGGCCTTGATGCGGGCCTTGGTGCCGTCGGTCAGCGTGACCAAAGGCAGGCGGACATCTTCCGAACATTTGCCCAGAAGCGACAGGCCGTATTTGGCTCCGGCCAGACCCGGCTCAAGGAAGATCGCCTCGTGCAGCGGGAAAAGACGGTCTTGATAGGCCAGCGCCTTTTTGTAATCGCCCGCCAGCGCGGCCGCCTGAAACTCGGCGCAGAGGCGCGGGGCGACGTTTGCGGTGACCGAGATGCAGCCCACCCCACCATGGGCGTTGAAGGCGAGCGCGGTTTCGTCATTGCCGGACAGCTGGATGAAATCGGCCCCACAGGTCGCGCGCTGCGAGGAGACGCGGTCAATCTTGCCGGTGGCGTCCTTGACCCCGATGATGCGCGGCAGCTTGGCCAATTGGCCCATGGTGTCAGGCATCATGTCGACGACCGAGCGGCCGGGGATGTTGTAGATCACGATCGGCAGTTTGCAGCAACCATGCAGCGCCGTGTAATGGGCAACCATGCCGGCTTGGGTCGGCTTGTTGTAATAGGGGGTCACGACCAGGGCGGCATCGGCACCCACCTTTTCGGCAAAGCGCATCAGCGAGATGCCTTCGACGGTGTTGTTCGACCCAGCCCCGGCAATGACCGGCACGCGGCCACGGGCAGTTTTCACCACGACCTCGATCACCGTCTGGTGTTCTTCGTGGGAAAGCGTCGGGCTTTCGCCGGTGGTGCCGACAGGCACAAGGCCGGTAGAGCCTTCGGCGATCTGCCATTCCACCAACTGTTTGAGCGTATCAAGATCCAGCTCGCCGTTCTTGAATGGCGTCACCAGGGCAGGAATGGACCCTTTGATCATGACACGTCTCCTATGGGGGGCGTCTTGCGCCCGTTGACAAACGCAGTCTCCTTAGCGGGAAGGCGGGCTTTTGCCAAGAAGGGCTGATAAACCAAAGTTCATCGGTGCGCGGGTTGTGACGGGGCGGCGGCTCTGGCAGGTTGGAGGCATGAAACTTGCCCTGATCCTTCCGCTGTTCCTGGCCTTTGCCCTCCCCTTGCACGCCGATCCTGCCGAGGATGCGCTCCGCGAGGGGTTACGCCTGTCGCGGGCCAAGGATTATGCCGGGGCGCGCGCCGCCGTGGCCGGGGTGGGCGGCGTGGCGGCCGATCTGGTGGAATGGTCCCGCCTGCGCGCCGGAGATGAGGCGGCGCGGCTGGGCGATTACGAGGCATTTCTGGCCAAGCGCCCAGATTGGCCGGGCCTTGGCCTTTTGCGCCAGAAGGGCGAGGTTGCTGTGGCGCGGTCCACCGACCCGGCGCGTGTGATCGCCTATTTCGGCGGGGAAAAACCGCAGACCGGACAGGGCGCGGTGGCGCTGGTGCAGGCGCTGCTGGCGGCCGGGCGGCCGGGTGAAGCAGAGGCCGAGGCGCATCGGGCCTGGGCGGTCTTGCGGTTTTCAGCCGGGGAAGAGGCGGCGCTTTTGTCGCTTCAAGGTGCCGCAATGGACGTGGCGCATGAGGTGCGGCTGGACAATCTCTTGTGGGCCGGGAACCGCACGCCCGAGGTCTTGCGCATGTTGCCGCGCGTCTCGGCGGGATGGCAGGCCCTGGCGCAGGCGCGGATGGGGCTTCATGCCGACAAGCCTGGCACTAGCGCCTTGATCGAAGCCGTGCCGCAGGCGCTGCGCGATGATCCGGGGCTGGCCTATGAACGCTTTACCTGGCGGATGCGGCGCGAGAATTATCCCGATGCGGCGGCCTTCCTGATCGAACGCTCCACCAGTCCCGCAGCGCTTGGCCGACCCGAGGCCTGGGCCGACCGTCGCGCCCTGGTCGCGCGTTGGCTGATGCGCAACGGGCAGGAAACCATGGCCTACCGCGCCGCTGCCTCGCATCACCTGTCAACCGGCAGCGATTTTGTGGATCTGGAGTTTCTCGCGGGCTTCATCGCGCTGCGCAGGCTGGGCGATGCGGATACCGCGCTGCAGCATTTCACCCGGCTGAAAGGGGCGGCTGGCACCCCGATCAGCCTGTCGCGCGCTGACTATTGGACGGGCCGCGCCCTGGAGGCCAAGGGGGATGCAGCCGGGGCGTGGGCCACCTATCAGGCGGCAGCGCAGCATCAGACCGCCTATTACGGGCAATTGGCCGCCGAAAAGCTGGGCCTGACGCTGGACCCCGCCTTGGTGCAGGTGGGCGAGCCGCAGCGTGGCTACAAGACCGCACCCTTTGCCGGCTCGTCTGTCTTGCAGGCCGGGCGGCTGTTGCAAGCCATTGGCGAGCGGGGGCAGGCCAAGCGGTTCTTCCTGCATCTGGCCGAGGGGCAAGACCGCGCCGGGCTTGAGGCGCTGTCGGACCTGGCGCTGTTGCTGGATGAGCCGCATCTGGCGCTCGTGGTGGCCAAGCAGGCGGCTGAACAGGGCTGGATCCTGCCGCGCGCCTATTACCCGGTGCCCGATATGGTACCGCAGGAACTCGCCGTCAGCCGGGCCTTGGCCTTGGCCATCAGCCGCCGCGAAAGCGAGTTCGAGCCGACCGCGCGCAGCAGCGCCAACGCGCTGGGGCTAATGCAGCTGTTGCCGGAAACCGCCGCGCGAATGGCCGAGCAGCTGGGCATGGCGCATGAGACCCGGCAGTTAACCGCCGATCCGGCGCATAACGCGGTCTTGGGCGCGGCCTATCTGGCGCAGATGATCGAAGAGTTCGGCCCGACGGTCGCCATGGTGGCCGCGGGATACAACGCCGGGCCCGGCCGCCCGCGCCGCTGGGTGACGGAACTCGGCGATCCGCGCACCGGCGATCCGGTAGATTGGGTGGAAACCATCCCCTTTGCCGAGACCCGCACCTATGTGATGCGGGTGACCGAAAGCCTGGTGATCTATCGTCAGCGGCTAAAGGGCGAAGCGGGGCCGGTGCGGGTTACGTCTGAGCTGAGCGGCGGCTAGCCGCCTCGGCCTGCGCCCGAACGCGCTGGCGCCAGAGCGTGAACAGGCCCGCCGCGACCACGATGGTCGCGCCGACCACCGCGTTCAGGCGCAGCACCTCGCCGAAAATGGTGATGCCAAAGATCGAGATGAACACCAGTTGCAGGTAGACGAAGGGCTGCACGGCGCTGGCCTCGGCCACCTCATAGCTGCGGATCAAGAGCCAATGGCCAAGGATGCCCGAACAGCACAAGAGCCCCATCCAAGCCGAATCTATCGGGGTCATCGGGGTCCAGAACCACAGGCCAAGCGGAGTGAGGACAATGGCACCCACAAGGCCCATCCAGAAAAAGCTGACCGCACTGGTGTCGGTGCGCCCGACATAGCGGGTCAAAAGCGCGTAAAGCGCATAGATGAAGGCGCCAAGCAGCGGGACAAGCGCCCAGATCGAGAACACGCTGCCCCCCGGATCAAGCACGATCAGCACACCGATGCAGCCCACGCCAATTGCCGCCCAGCGCCGCCAGCCGACCTTTTCGCCAAGGATCGGCCCAGACAGCGCCGCCACAATCAGGGGTGAGGTGACAAAGACGGCATGGGTTTCAATCAGGCCAAGGTTCACGAATGAGACCTGCATGATACAGATTTCAGCGGCAAGGATCACGCCACGGACAACCTGCCACGTCTTGTTGGGCGATGCCCAAACCGAAGAAAATCCACCTTGGCTGCGGCGCACCAGATAATAGCCAAAGATCAGGAATACCCAATAGCGCAGCATGACGATGGAAAAGGTGTTGTAATGACTGCCAAGATGGCGACTGACGCCGTCTTGCAAAGCAAAAATCAAGACCGCCGCAATCATCATCAGCGTGCCAAGGCGGTTGTTCTGTTCAGCCATTGCGTTGTTCAACCATTCCCGGCCGTTCTTTCCGACCACAGGGCATAGACCCCCGACGCCATGACCAGCGCCACCCCGATCAGCACCACCAGGGACAGGCTTTCGCCAAAGGCAAAGATGCCGATCAGGGTGATGAACACGAATTGCATGTAGGCAAAGGGCTGCACAGCGCTGGCCTCGGCCAGTTCATAGGTTTTCAGCAAAAGCCAGTTCGACAGCACTGATACGGCGGCATAGGCGAACATCCACGGCCAGTCATGGGCCGCCACCTCTTGCCATTTTGGCACGCCAATCACGGTCATCACCACAGCACCAATCACGGCGGGCCAAAAGAAGGAGGGAAAGTTCAGCTCTGACCGGGCCGTCAGGCGGGTCAGGACCGAGTAAAGCGCGAAGAAGAAGGCCGAGACCAGCGGCAGGACGGCAGCCCAGCTGAACACGCCCGTGCCGGGGCGTAGGATCACCAGAACGCCCAGCATCCCCACAACCAACGCAATCAGGCGCGGCAAGGTCAGCTTTTCCCCCAATAGCGGGCCGGAAAGGGCCACCACCATCAGCGGGCAAAAGGCAAAGACGGCATGCGTCTCGATCAACCCGATGATGGTGTAGGCCCAGATCATGATGGCGATTTCAATCACCAGCAACAGCGCGCGCAAGACATGCACCGGCAGGCGGGTGGAGTGGATGGCGGCGCGGAAGCCTTCAGGTCGGCGGGCAGCAAGGATCATGACATAGACGGCAAAGACCCAGTAGCGGAAAGCCACGACCATGGGCGTGTTGTAGGTTTCCGCCAGATAGCGCGACAGCCCGTCCTGCACCGAAAAGGACAGCATGGCCGCGATCATCAATGCGATGCCCAGATGCGTCGACTTCATGCCAAGGCCCCCAGCGTCATATGGCGTTTGCGGCCATGGCCGGGGCGACGGTCCACGGTGAACCCGGCTTCAGCCAGCGCGCGGCGCACGTGGCCTGCGGCGGTATATGTGGCGAATGTGCCGACGGGGGTGGTGTGGCGGGCGACCTCAGCCATCAGCTCGGGCGACCATAGTTCGGGGTTCTTGGCGGGCGAAAAGCCGTCCAGGAACCAGGCATCCGCGCAGGCTTGCCAGCGGGGCAGGGTTTCGCGGGCGTCGCCGATGATGATTTCGGCGGTGATCTGGCCGATTTCAAAACGGCGCGCGCCAGTGGCCCATGCGTCAAGGAAGGGGTCTGCCGCAGCGCGGGCAGTCGGGAAATGGTCCAGCGCTCGGGCGATTTCGGCGGCGTCCAGCGGAAAGGCTTCAAAGCTGGTAAAGCGGATGGGATGGCCGGGGTTGCACAGATGCAAGGCCAAAAGGTTCAGCCCGGTGCCAAAGCCCAGTTCGGCCACCTGAAAGCCGGGGCGCAGCCGGGAGGGCAGGTCGTTTCCGGCCAGAAAGACATGGCCGGTTTCCGCCAGCCCATCGTTCAGCGAGAAATACGGATCATCAAAGCGGCGCGACACTGGGATGACGCCATCGCGCCATTCCAGACCTTGCCCCTGTTCGCCGCCCGTCATCTGCCGTATCTCCGCAATCGGGCGGACCATGTGGAAGGCGGGCCGGAATGGCAAGGGTCGATCTGACAGTGCGGGGTGGCGGCGCCTTTGGCCTGTGCATCGCATGGGAGGCCGCCCGGCGCGGCGCGCGGGTGCGGCTGATCGAGACGGTGGCGATCGGGGCGGGCGCGTCAGGCGGGATCGTGGGCGCGCTTTCGCCCCATGTGCCGGAAAACTGGAACCCGAAGAAGGCGTTTCAACTGGAAAGCCTTCTGATGGCCGAGAGTTTCTGGGCCGGGGTAGCAGAAGTGTCTGGCCTGCCCACGGGCTATGGCCGGGTGGGGCGGGTGCAGCCCCTCGCCGATGCGGCGGCGGTGGTGCTGGCCCACAAGCGGGCCGAGACGGCGCGCGCGCTGTGGCAAGGCCGCGCCGAATGGCGGGTGATCCCGGCAACGGGTGGGCCGTGGGAGCCTGCCAGCCCCTCGGGCTTTGTGGTGGAAGATACGCTGTCCGCAAGGCTCCATCCGCGCATGGCCTCGGCGGCGCTGGTGGCGGCGATCCGGGCCAAGGGGGGCGAGGTGATCTTGGGCGAGGGCGCGCAGGACGGCCCGGTGATCTGGGCCACCGGGGTGCAGGGATTGCGCGATCTGACCGCCGACCTTGGCCGCCCCTTGGGCGACGGGGTGAAAGGCCAAGCGATCAGCCTGCGCTTTGACGCCCGGACCGCGCCGCAGCTTTACGCCGACAGCCTGCACATCATTCCCCATGCCGATGGCACCGTGGCGATTGGCTCTACCAGCGAGACGGTTTGGGACAAAGATGCAGGCACGGATCGCCAGTTAGAGACGATTCACGCCCGCGCCATTGCCGCGCTGCCCGTGCTGGCTGATGCGCCTGTGGTGGAACGGTGGGCGGGCATCCGACCCCGCGCCAAGACCCGCGCGCCGCTTTTGGGCGCATGGCCGGGGCGGCCGGGGCAGTTTGTCGCCAATGGGGGTTTCAAGATCGGGTTCGGCATGGCGCCCAAGGTCGCAACGACCATGGTCGATCTGGTGCTGGAGGGGCGCGACACCATCCCCGAAGGCTTTCGGCTTTAGCCGCTTGCCGAAGCGGCGCGGCTGCCGCATCCTGCGACCATGCGCCGGTTTGTCCCCCCCAATCTTCTGGCGGCCATGTGGCGGTTTTACTGCCGCACCGAGCAGGCCGAACCGGATCTCATCGCCGCCGAAGTGGCGTTTTACGGCTTTCTGGCGATCTTTCCGGCCGCTGCGGCGGTGATTGCCATCTGGGGTTTCGTGTCAGACCCCGATGTGATCCGGCAAGAGCTGAACCTGTTGCGCCCGGTGCTGCCGCCCGATGTGTTCACCCTGATCGCCGATCAGGTCGAGGGGCTGATGTCGGTCGCCTCATCGAACCTTGGGCTGACGACGGTGCTGTCCACGGCCTCTGCGCTGTGGTCGGCCCGCGCAGGGATGGCGGCGCTGATCCGGGGGTTGAATGCCATTCACCAGCGCCCGAACCGGTCAGGCCATTGGCATCAGCTGCGCGCGGTGGCGCTGACATTTGTGTTGTTGGGCCTTGTGCTTGCGGTGATCCTGCCGCTTGTCATGGCGTTTCTGCCCTTGGGCAGCTATGGGCTGGCAGCCTTGCAGGGGGCCAATACGGCCCTGGGCCTTGGCTTGGGCGTTCTGGCCATGGCGCTGGCCTATCGGCTGGGGCCGAACCACGGGAAGAACCCGCCGCCGCTTTTGTCCTGGGGCCTGTTAGTGGCGGTGGTGCTCTGGGTTCTGGCGACGCGGGGCTTCATGCTTTATCTTGACAATTTCCCAAGCTACAACCGCATTTACGGCTCTATCGGGGCGGTGGCGGCGCTGATGATGTGGCTTTATGTGTCGGCCTATACCGTGCTTCTGGGCGCGGCGGTGGATGCCGAACGGCACCGGGCCGCGCGTCAGTAATCCTTTTCCAGAAACACCCCGATGCCGGTATTGCCATCGGTGGCCGTGCTGCCGCGCAGGGTGATGCTGTCGGTCAGGTCAAGGTTCAGGTCGATCTGCGTCTTGCCATCCTGACCCACGGTCACCTCGGAATAGAGGTTCTGGCCCAGATACTTGCCCGCCGTCAGTTCCGCCGCCCCTTCGGCCGAGGTTTTCACATCCAGACTGTCAAGCCCGAAGCCCTGCCGCAGCCGTGACACTACGCCCTCGCCACCCCGCCCGGCAAGGGTGGCAACCGCATTGGCCAGTTGCAGCGCCTGCAGCGCCGAGAGGTTTTGCAGCCCGCGACCAAAGAGCAAGAGGGCCAGCACCTCTTCCTCGGGCAGTTCGGGCATCGAGGTGAAGCTGACCTTTGGGTCATTGGCCCGCCCTTCGATCAACACGCTGGCCGTGATGTCCTGGCTTTCGGTGCTGGCCAGAACCCGCAGGAAAGGTACCAGATCGCCCTCAAGCTGCAAAAGCGCCTCATCCAGATCCAGCCGCTTGCCAAGCATATCCAGCCGCCCGCGGATCAGGTTGAAGGCGCCCGAGGGTTGCAGATTCGACAGGCTGCCAGCAAGCCGCACCTCACCCGCCAGTTCGACATCAAGCCCCCGGCCGCGGATGAACATCTGGTTGGGCGCAGTGAGGGTCAGATCCAGCGCAAGATCGCCGCTGCGGTTGGCGGCAGCTTTGGATCTGTCCAACAATCCGGCCCGCGCCCAGGTGGCGCGCACCGCAGCAGGCTCGTTCACATGGCGCAACTCGGGCAGGCCCGCCGCGCCGCCAAAGCCAGTTGAGGGCACGCGCAACTCGGTCTTGACGAGTATGATCTGACCCGAAAGGAGCGGCTGGCCCAGAAGCGGCCCGGTCAGCTTCAGCCCCCCCTGAAGCTGCGTCTCGTAAAGGTCGGGATCACGCAGGGTGATGCCATCCAGCGCAAGGCCAAGCGCGGCGCTATGGGACGCGCCAAGGCCGATTGTGCCGGCAACAACAACCTTGCCAGCTGTGGTCAGGGGCAGGGTGGCGGTCAGCCGGGCCTGCCCCCCGGCCAGATCGGCGCGGGCCGACATGCCGGTAAAGCCAAAAGCCAGCGCCGGATCTGAAAGCCGCCCGCTCGACAGGGTGATCTGTCCGGCCAGCGACGACAGGGCCAAGGGTCCCTTCAGGCGCAGATCGAAACCGAGAACGCCCGTCACCGCACGGGGTGTGATGAAGGCATTGGCAAGTGCGGCCTGCGCGCGCCCGGCGATTGCCAGATCGCCCTGCCCGCCGGTGACGCGGCCCTTGATGCTGGCCTGAATTCCGCCCGGTCCTTGGCCGGTGACGTTCACATCCGTCCCGCTTTCCGCATGCACCATCGACCCGGAAAGCGCGAGCGGACCGGGAAACTCCGGGATCAGCAGGCCAATGTTGCGGAGGTTCGCCTGAACGTCCAGAACCTGCCGGGTGCCGTCGGCCTGACCGGTCAGCGTGGCGGTCAGCTCGGGATTGGCAAGGCTGGCGCTGTTGATCCGCAGCTGTCCGTCCTGCAGTTTGAGATCGGCAACAAGGCGGCTTTCACCGGCAAGAAGCCTGTCCATCTCGGGATTGCCGCTGCGCAGGCGCTGGCCGGTCGCCGTGGCGACGACCCGGGCGCTGTCCAGGGGTCCGTTAAGCCGGGCTTCGGCCTTGGCCGAACCACCAAGGCCAGCGCCCAGCACCGCAAGATCATCAAGCCGCAGCATCGCGGTCAAATCGCTGGCAGCGCTGGACAGTGTGCCGTCCAGGCTTCCGCTCAACCCGTTGCCGACAAGGGTTCCCTCAGCAACCCTTAAACCGGTCTGATCGCGGTGCAGTCTTGCGGCCAGCCGGGTCTGGCCCCGCAAAATACCGTCAAGCTGCGGCTGGCCGGTGGCCAGATCCTGCCCATCGGCCTGCAGGGACAGATCGAATGCGCGGGAAAGCGGCTCTATCCGGCCCGAAAGGCCAAGCTCGGCCGCGCCTTGCAGCGGGCGGCCTGCGAGGGCGTCAAAGCGCGAGAGATCGGCAAGGCTGGCCATGAGGTGGCCGGTGACAGGCAGGCCATCGGCAAGGCGGCCAATCTGTGCGCCGGTGATCCGGGCGCTGTAATCTTCGCCCGCAAGGCTAAGCCTTGAAATCGACAGGCCGGGACCGTTGCTGCGGGCCACCAAAATGGCATCGCCCGACAGCACCGAGCCCAGCGCTCGGGCAAGGGCGGCATCGGTGGGCTGCACACCTTCGGCGTCAAACCGCAGGGTTGCACCAATCTGGCCCGGCGCAATACGGCCCGACCCCGACAGGCGGGCCGCCGAAAGCCGCAGATCATCGCGGTCAAGCCCGAAAAGGCTGGCACTGGCCGTCCAGCCCTCGCCCATCGTCTTGTCGTAACTCAGGCCAAGCTCAGCCGATTGCAGCCGCACCGGCAGATCGGTGCCAAGCGGCAAAAGAACCGGCGTGCCATCGGGCTGGACGATGCGGCTTTGCAGGGAGAACTGGCGCGGGCTGCCATCGGCGGCCAGCGACAGCGCACCGGTCAGATCCAGCGCCTTGGCCGTGAGATGCGCGCGGCTCAGGTCAAGCCGCCCGTCGTCATGGGCGGTGCCTTGGGCAACAAGGCTGACATTCGGGCCGAAAAAGGCGGCATAATCGGGCAGGAACAGCGGAGCAAGATCGCCCGAGAGATTGGCCGCAAAGCCGGTTTCTCCGCCGGCCGACTGGGTGACGACTCGCCCGGTCAGACGGGGCGCATCATTGGTGGAAAGGGCAATATCGGCGACAAAGGCACTGAACGGCCCTTTCCCGGCAATGGTCAGCGCCGCCTTGGGCTGGGCGGGGATGCCCAGCGCACTGACCAGAAGCCCATCCGCGCCTTCGGTCGCGTCAAGATTGATCGCGAGGGTCTGGCTGGTGTTGGAGTAGCTCGCCGTCAGGGCGACGTGGCCCGAGGGCCCATCATCCAGCCGTTCCAGAAGAAGATCGGCCGCGCCCTCGCCACCTGAAAGGCCAAGGCTTGCGGTCAATCGGCCCTCGACCGGCTGGCCCAGAATTCCGGGCGCAAGCGCGATGCGGTCGGCGGCAAGCCGGCCGATCCTGATGACCACAGGAAGATCGGGCAGGCTGAAGGGCTGGGCTTCGGGCACAGGGCCGGACGGGGCGGATTCTGGCAGACGGTCCAGAATGATCTCGCCCGCGTAAAGTTCATTGACCGAAACGGTGCCCCTCAAAAGCGCGGCGCGGTTCCACTCCAGCACCACATCACGCAGGGTCAGCCAGACGCCCTGATCATCGGCGATGGTCAATTCCGAAAGGCTGGCTTGCGCCGAAAGCGCACCTTGAAAGCCGGTGATGACCACCTGCCGACCGGTACCCGAGAGGTTGTCCTCAAGGAAAGCGGTCAGATAATCGCGGTCGCTGTCCTGCGCCAGAACCGGCAGGGGCATTAGGCAGATGGCGAGGGAAAGGATCGCGCGGCGCAGCATCAGAAAGCCTGCCCCAGACCCAGATAGATCTGCACCCCGTCGCCGGTTGTGCCACCCACCGGCCCCGCCACGTCAAGCCGCAGGGGGCCCACACCGGTGGCATAGCGGATGCCCAGCCCGGCCCCGGCATGCCAGTCGCCGGTATCGGTGAAGATCCCGCCCACATCGATGCGGCCAACATCAATGAAACCGACGACGCCAAGGCTTTCGGTCACCTTGACGCGCGCTTCGATCGAGCCTGCAAGGAAGTGATTGGCCCCGATGGTGGTGTCGATCAAGCCGCGCGTCAGCGGGATTCCCAGCGATTGATAGGGCTGGCCGCGCACGGTGCCTGCCCCGCCGGAATAGAAAAGATCATCGCGCGGGGTGCCCAAAAGCGAAGCGCCATAGATGGCGCCGGCTTGCAGGCGGGCGGCCAGCACCAGCCGCTCTTCAGCCCCAAGAGCCCGATAGCCGCGCAAATCAAGCTTGGCGCGCAGGCCATTGTCGGTGATGCCAAAGCCGAGAAAGGGTTTCACCTCGGCGTCAATCAGGAACCCGCGTTTGGCGTCTGTATTGCTGTCGCGGCGGTCCCACATCAGGCCTAGGGGCAGGGCAAGATTGCGATAGGTGAAATCACCCACCTCATCGGTGATGGCGGCATGGCTGTGGGAGAGACCCGCACGCCCGGTCAGGCTGTCCGAGAAAACATGGCTTAGCGTCACGGTTGCCGAGGCGAGATCGGCGGTAAAGTCCGCCTCGTCGAGATGGCCGATGTCGAAGGCAAGGCCCAGACTGGTATCGGGGGTAAAGGTGGCCGGGCGGTCCAGCTTGGCGCCAAGGCTGTAATCAACGCCGCTTCTGCCCGAACCGATGTTGCTGATCTCGGCCCCCAGCTCCAGCCTTTCGGCCCCGCCCATCAGATTGCGGTGCAGCCAGCTGCCCGAAAGCGTCAACCCGTCGAGGCTGCCCAGTTCTGCCCCAAGGCTGTAGCGGCGCGGCTTTTGCTCTACCAAGGTGGCGGTGATGCCTAGATAATCGGGCGGGGAAATCGTCTCGTCCTCGGCAAGGGTGACGGATTTGAACACGCCCGTGCGGCGCAGACGGTTGGCGGCGCGGTCCAGCTCGGCTGGGTCAAAGCGCTGGCCTTCGGGCAGGCCCGCGATCTTGCGGATCCGGTTTTCGCGCATCCGGTCCTGACCAGTGATGGCCGGCCTGCCAAAGCGCAAGACCGGGCCGGGGGCGATCTGGATATCGGCGGAAAGGGTGGCGCGGGCGTGGTCGGCCACGATGTCTTGGGCCGCGACCTTGGCCTTGGCATTGCCTTGGGCGCGCCAGCCATCAACCCCGGCCCCTGCCGCTGCGATGATGACACCGCTTTCGGCCGGGGCACCGATGCGAAATCCCTCGGGCAGGTTGGGGCGGCTGGGCAAGGGGCGCAGGGTGGCGCGCGACAGGGCAAAGCGCGGGCCGGGATCGACGGTGACCCTGACACGGTCAATGCGGGACGGGGCATCCAGCGGCGGGATTGTGGCCACTTCGCGCCCATCGGCATAGACATGGATGACCGCCGAATAATGACCCCGGGCGTAAAGCGCATTCAAAAGCGCCGCATATTCAGCCCGACCATCCGAGAGGATATCCTGCGCCTCGGTCTGGCCATTGCGCTCGGCGGCAAGCAGGATCGAGGCGGATTGCAGGGCACGCGTCAGGGCCGCATCTTCGGTTGCGACCTGAAATTCAACCGCGTCCAGCGCCTGCACGGCGGGGGCTGCCAAAGCCAGCGCAAAGGCACAAATCCGACCCATCACACGGATCGTTGCGGCAGCCATCATTTACCCCCGGAGACATGGAGGCGCAGTATCGCAAGGCTTCGGGGGATGCGCAATGACACCCGTCAGGATTGTGATCCATGGTGGCGAACTGCTGCCGCCTGACCAAGGGTTTGGAGGCATATGGCGGTGCTTGTGTCGGTGGGCCACGCGGGGCTAGATTTGGCTCTGACCTTTCGCATCAGGATGCCAGATGACCTATCACGCCGCGCCCAACCGTTATGACCGCATGATCTACAATCGCTGCGGCCGTTCGAGGTTGAAACTGCCCGCCATCAGCCTTGGCCTGTGGCACAATTTCGGCCATGACACCCCCCATGACACCAAACGCGCGATCTGCCGCACGGCCTTTGACCACGGGATTACCCATTTCGATCTGGCCAACAATTATGGCCCGCCGCCCGGCAGCGCCGAAGAGGCGTTTGGCGATCTGCTGAAGACCGATTTCCGGCCGTATAGAGACGAACTGATCATCTCGTCCAAGGCGGGTTACGACATGTGGGCCGGCCCCTATGGCGAATGGGGAAGCCGGAAATATGTCATCGCCTCGTGCGACCAGTCGCTGAAGCGTATGGGGCTGGACTATGTGGATATCTTCTATTCGCACCGCTTTGACCCCGAGACGCCGCTGGAAGAAACCATGATGGCGCTGGACCACATCGTGCGGTCGGGGCGGGCGCTTTATGTGGGGATTTCCAGCTATAACAGCCAGCGCACGCGCGAGGCGGCGGCGATCCTGCGCGACCTTGGCACGCCGATGCTGATCCATCAGCCCAGCTATTCCATCCTGAACCGCTGGGTGGAACGAGATGGGCTGAAAGACAAGCTGGATGATCTGGGCGTAGGGTCGATTGCCTTTGTGCCTTTGGCGCAGGGGATTTTGACCAAGAAATACCTGAACGGCATTCCGGAAGGCAGCCGTGCAGCACAGGGCAAATCACTCGATCCAGCGACGATCACACCCCGCGCGATTGCATCGGTGCAGGCGCTGAACGCGATTGCCGAGGCGCGGGGTCAGACGTTGGCGCAGATGGCAATGGCTTGGGTTCTACGCGACGGGCGGATCACCAGCGCGCTGATCGGGGCATCGAAGCGCGAGCAGGTGGTGGATTGCGTGGGCGCCGTGGCCAACACCAGCTTTACCGCTGATGAGCTGGCGCGGATTGACGCGATTGCCGAAGAGCCGGATCTGAACCTTTGGGCGCGGTCAAGCGAGGGGGTCTGATCGGGGCCGGTAGGGTGGGGTTGAACCCCACCCTACCGCTTGACGCTGGCGGTCACATAATTGACCGACAGGTCACGGTCCGACAGGCCCCAACGCCATGAGACGGGGTTGAATGCCATCCCCCGTTTATCCACCGGATCAAGACCGGCCTGACGGATCAGGGCATAAAGCTCGTCCGGGGTGATGAACTTGGCCCAGTCATGGGTACCTTTGGGCAGCCAGTGCATCACCCATTCCGCCCCGATGATCGCCATCAGAAAGGACTTTGGATTGCGGTTCAGGGTGGAACAGATCATCAGCCCACCAGGTTTCAGAAGCTGCTGGCAGGCCGTCAGATAGGCCAAGGGGTCGGCGACATGTTCGACGACTTCCATGTTCAGCACCACGTCAAACTGCTCGCCCGCGGCTGCCATATCCTCGGCAGTGGTCACGCGGTAGTCGATGATCAGGCCCGACTGTTCGGCGTGGATCTGGGCCACTGGAATGTTGCGCGGCGCGGCATCGGCGCCGACAACCGTGGCCCCCAGCCGCGCCATGGGTTCGGACAAAAGCCCACCCCCGCAGCCGATGTCCAGAATCCGCAGGCCCGCAAAGGGGGCAGGACCGGCAAGGTTGCGATCAAACTCGGCCGCGATCTGGTTGGTGATGTAATCCAGACGGCAAGGGTTCATCAGATGCAGCGGCTTGAACTTGCCGTTCGGGTCCCACCACTCGGCGGCCATGGCTTCGAATTTGGCCACTTCGGCGGGGTCGATGGTGGTGGTCATGCGGAACTCCTTGCACATGGCCGCGATGCGGCGCAGTCTTTGGGCACTATATAGGACGATGATGGACCAGAGATCAGGCCAAAAGCGCGCAGTCGATTACCTTTATCCCAGTCTGGACCCCTTTGACCAAAGGGTGATCGATGTGGGCGAGGGGCATCGGGTGTTTGTCGAGCAATGTGGCAACCCGGCGGGGGTGCCGGTTCTGGTCTTGCACGGCGGGCCGGGGGGCGGGTGCAGCCCGGCGATGCGGCGCTATTTCGACCCGGCGCATTACCGGGTGGTGCTGTTTGACCAGCGTGGCTGCGGGCGGTCGCGCCCCCATGCCAGCGTGGACGACAACACCACATGGCATCTGGTGCGCGATATCGAGTTGATCCGCGAGACATTGGGCATTGACCGGTTCATCCTGTTCGGCGGCTCATGGGGGGCCACGCTGGCACTGATCTATGCGATCAGCCACCCCGACCGGGTGGCCGCCATGGTGCTGCGCGGCGTGTTCCTGATGACGCAGGCCGAGTTGGGCTGGTTTTACGGCGGTGGCGCGGGGGCTTTTTACCCCGAACTCTGGCAGCGGTTTCTGGCGCCCATTCCGGAAGATGAACGCGCGGATATTCTCGGGGCTTACCACCGGCGGCTTTTTTCGGGACATTTGGGTGATGAGACCCGCGCCGCGCGGGCCTGGGCGGGCTGGGAGAATGCGCTGGCCTCGGTGCATGGCGATGCCATGGGGGGCGATGGTCCGGCGGAATATGCCCGTGCCTTTGCCCGGCTTGAGAACCATTACTTCGTCAATGGCGGGTTTTTGGAATGTGATGGCTGGATCCTGCGCAATCTGGACCGGATCGCGCAGATTCTCACGACCATCGTGCAGGGCCGGTTTGACATGATCTGCCCGCCGGTTTCGGCCAATGCCCTGGCGCAGGGGCTTCCCAAGGCACGGCTGCACATGATCCCGCTTGCCGGGCATGCGCTGTCAGAGCCCGGCATCTCGGAAGCGCTGGTGCGCGCGATGAACCAGTTGCGCGACTGACCTTATGCCCAAACCATCCCGGTCCGGGGCTGTAATGCCGAAATCGTGATCCATATGTGAACAGCGGGCCGGGCCCCTCTGACGCAGCCATTGCGTGATGTCGGACCGCATCGAGAGAAACCTCGATGTCAGCCCGGCACATGTGGCTGGCCTCGATTTGGGGAACAAAGGTCATATGGAACTTCTGACAGTGTTGTGGTTGGGCAAACCCCTTTGGATGTGGGTCTTGTTCATTTCAATCGTTCTGGCGCTTCTGGTGCTGGACCTGGGCGTCTTTCACAAGGACGACCACGAGGTCGGCGTCGCCGAAAGCCTTAAGATGTCGGGCTTTTACATCGCGCTTGGCGTGGCATTTTCGGGCTTTGTCTGGTGGCAGATCGGCCCGACCGAAACCGCGCAATACCTTACGGCCTTTGTCGTGGAAAAGACGCTGGCCCTGGACAATATCTTTGTCATCGCGCTGATCTTCACCTTCTTTGCCGTGCCGCGCGCTTATCAGCACAGGGTGCTGTTCTGGGGTATTCTGGGCGTGATCGTGCTGCGGGGCATCATGATCGGCCTTGGGGCAACGATTGTCGCGCAGTATCACTGGGTGCTGTACATCTTTGCGGTGTTCCTGATCCTGACCGGGGTCAAGATGCTGATGGTCGATGACAAGCCCTATGACATTGCGTCGAACCCGGTGTTGCGGCTGTTGAAAAAGCGGTTCCATGTCACCGAGGAGCTTCACGGTCACGACTTTTTCGTGAAGAAGCCGGATCCTGAAACCGGCAAGATGGTGCGCTTTGCAACGCCCTTGTTTCTGGCGCTGGTGATGATCGAATTTGCCGACCTGATCTTTGCGGTCGACTCGGTGCCTGCGGTGTTCACAATCACCACAGACCCGTTCATCGTCTATACTTCGAACATCTTTGCCATCCTCGGCCTGCGGGCGCTCTACTTTGCGCTGGCCGCGATCCTGCACCGCTTTGCCTATCTGAAATATGCGCTGTCGATCCTTCTGGTCTTCATCGGATCGAAGATCTTCGTCGCCGATATCATGGGTTGGGAAAAGTTCCCGCCGGAGTGGTCCTTGGGCATTACCTTTGCCATTCTGGGTGCAGGTGTCGTTGTGTCCTTGTGGAAAACCAAGGAAGGCACGACGCAGAACGCCGGTTAAGCCGCGCAAAGCCTCTTCCCCCGCAGGCCGGTTCGGCCTATGCGGGGGAAAAGCGCGGAGGCAGGGATGAGCTTCAACACCTTTGGTCACATGTTCCGGGTCACCACCTGGGGCGAAAGCCACGGCCCGGCGATCGGCTGCACGGTGGATGGCTGCCCACCCGGCATTGCGCTAAGCGAGGCCGATCTGCAGCCCTGGCTGGATCGACGCAAGCCTGGCACGTCCAAGTTCACCACCCAGCGCAAGGAACCTGATGAGGTTCGCATCCTGTCAGGCGTTTTCGAAGGGGTGACAACCGGCACGCCGATTTCGCTGATGATTGAAAACACCGACCAGCGGTCAAAGGACTATGGCGATATCGCGCAGGCCTTCCGCCCGGGTCATGCCGACATCACCTATCATCAGAAATACGGCGTCAGGGATTATCGCGGCGGGGGTCGGTCCTCGGCGCGGGAAACGGCGGCGCGGGTGGCTGCGGGCGGCGTGGCGCGGGCGGTGATTGCCGCGCTGGCGCCGGGGCTGACGATCCAGGGCTATATGGTGCAGATGGGGCCGCGCGGCATTGACCGGGCGCGGTTTGATGCGACGGTGGTCGAAGAAAACCCCTTCTGGTGCCCCGATCCGGTCGCGGCACAGGATTGGGCGGCCTATCTGGACGATCTGCGCCTGTCGCACAATTCGGTGGGCGCGGTGATCGAGGTGGTGGCCCATGGCGTGCCCGCCGGTCTGGGTGCGCCGCTTTATGCCAAGCTTGATAGCGATCTGGCCTCGGCCATGATGTCGATCAACGCGGTCAAAGGGGTAGAGATCGGCGACGGTATGGCGGCGGCCAGCCTGACCGGCGTGGAAAATGCCGACGAAATCCGCATGGGGCCGAACGGGCCGGAATTCCTGTCCAACCATGCGGGCGGGATTCTGGGGGGCATTTCCTCGGGTCAGCCGGTGGTGGTGCGCTTTGCGGTCAAGCCGACATCGTCGATCCTGACGCCGCGCCAGACGGTGAATGTAAAGGGCGAAGAGATTGACCTGATCACCAAGGGCCGCCACGACCCCTGCGTCGGCATCCGCGCCGTGCCGGTGGGCGAGGCGATGATGGCCTGCGTGCTGGCCGACCACCTGTTGCTGGACCGGGGCCAGACCGGCGGGATGCGCGGGCGGATTGGCGGGGTGTGACCCCGCCTGTCGCCCGTGTCCTGCGGGGGCGCTAGATCAGCAGCATGTCAAGCGTCAGCCCCTGGGCAATGCCTGGCCCGCTTATGGCAAGGACATCGCCTTCGCCATAGCTGATCGTGGCCCGACCGCCGGTGACCTTGAGCGCGACAGCGCCGACACCGTCAAAGGACAGGTGATCGACCCCGATCACAAAGCCCTTGATCGTGTCGCGGCCCGCGCCGGGCGCAAAGACAAAAAGATCGGCCCCCGCGCCGCCTGACATCAGGTCATGCCCTGCGCCGCCAGTCAGCACATCGCCACCGGCCCCCGCCACAAGCGTATCGCGGCCCGTGCCGCCGAAAAGCGCGCCCCCCCCCCCCCCCCCCCCCCCCCCCCCCCCCCCGCCCCCCCCCCCCCCCCCCCCCCCACCGCCCGCCGCCCCCACCCCCC
>Ga0194133_10003176_pt1 | contig 23774 bp, 19 predicted proteins | sample TA2KigOf40mmetaG_FD_155448 | JGI IMG/M metagenome (GOLD analysis project Ga0194133, IMG submission 155448) | Freshwater microbial communities from Lake Tanganyika, Tanzania - TA2015055 Kigoma Offshore 40m | ecosystem: Environmental > Aquatic > Freshwater > Lake | place: Tanzania: Lake...
CGCTGGGCGTCCTGCCCTCCGGCCGGTGCGGTGCCGCGCTTGCGACCCGCGGAGGACGGCCTGGCCTCGTCGCCCCTCGCGACCGGCGGCGACAAGGGGACCCCGGGCGGCGAACGGGTCAGCTCCGACAGGAACGCGCTCCGGTCCTCCAGTTCGTCCGCCACGAGGTGGATGACGGCCCTCGGCGCCTCGCCCTCGCGCTGGAGCCTGCCGCGCGCCTCGACGAGGCGCCCGCCGAGCACGACGCGCCGGAACCGGGCGAAGACGCGCTGCCAGACGACGAGGTTGGCGAGGCCCGTCTCGTCCTCCAGCGTCATGAATATCACCCCCTTCGCGGAGCCCGGCTGCTGGCGGACCAGGACGAGGCCGGCGACCGCGGCCCGCGCCCCGTCGGGCAGGGCGGCCAGGTCCGCCGCCGCCAACAGACGCGGCGATGCCGTGCGCAGGCCTTCGCGCAGCAGGCCGACGGGATGCGCGCGCAGGGACAGGCGCAGCGTCGCGTAGTCCTCGTGGACGGCCTCGCCGAGCGAGGCGACGGGAAGCGAGGCGGGCGGCGGCTGCATGGGTGCATCGATCCGGCCGAGGAGGGGGGCGGCCCGCTCGTCCGGGGCGAGGCGTTCCACGCCCAGGACCTGCCACAGCGCCTGGCGCCGGCCGAGCGAAAGGCTCGCGAAGGCGTCAGCCGCCGCCAGCCGGCCGAGCGTCGCCTCCGACGCGCCCGACCGCGCCCGCAGCTCCGCCATGTCTCGATAGCCCGGGCCGCGCGCCGCGACGATCGCCTCGGCCTGGGCGCGGCCGAGGCCCTTCACGTGCGACAGGCCGAGGCGCAGCGCCCCGGCGGGCTCGAGCACCGACAGCCATTCGCTGGCGTTGACGTCCGGCGGCCGCACCTCGACGCCGTGGTCGCGCGCGTCGCGCACGATCTGCGCCGGCGCGTAGAAGCCCATGGGTTGGCTGTCGAGCAGCGCGGCGGCGAAGGCCGCTGGGTGGAAGCGCTTCAGCCACGCCGAGACATAGACGAGATGGGCGAAGCTCGCGGCGTGGGATTCGGGGAAGCCATAGGTGCCGAAGCCCTCGATCTGGCGGAAGCAGCGTTCCGCGAAGTCGCGCGCGTAGCCGCGCGCCACCATGCCGTCGACGAACTTGGCAGCAAATTCCGTGATCCGGCCATGCGCGCGGAACGTCGCCATCGCGCGACGCAGGCGGTCCGCCTCCTCGGGCGAGAACCCCGCGGCGACGATGGCGATGCGCATCGCCTGCTCCTGGAAGAGCGGCACGCCCAGCGTCCGGCCGAGCACCGCGCGCAGTTCCTCCGACGGCAGGTCGGCCGACTCCTTGCCTTCGCGCCGGCGCAGGTAGGGATGGACCATGTCGCCCTGGATAGGGCCGGGCCGCACGATCGCGACCTCGATCACCAGGTCGTAGAAGCAGGCGGGCCTGAGCCGCGGCAGCATGTTCATCTGCGCGCGGCTCTCGACCTGGAAGACGCCGATCGAGTCCGCGCGCGACAGCATCTCGTAGACCTCCGGCGCGTCGCGCGGGATCGAGGCGAGCTCGAGGCGCTCGCCCGTCGCCTGCGCGACCAGCGCGAAGGCGCGTCGGATGCAGCTCAGCATCCCGAGGGCGAGCACGTCGATCTTCAGGATGCCGAGCGCGTCGAGGTCGTCCTTGTCCCACTCGATGACCGTGCGGCCTTCCATGGCGGCGTCGACGACGGGCACGATCTCGTCGAGGCGGCCGCGCGCGATGACGAAGCCGCCGACATGCTGCGACAGGTGGCGCGGCAGCCCGACGAGCTCGCGCGCGAGCCGCAGCGCGAGCGCGACGCGCGGCGCCCCCGGGTCGATGCCGGCCGCGCGGACCTGCGCGTCGTCGAGCGCCTCGCCGCCGCGGCCCCAGACCGTGTCGGCGAGGCGCGCGACGACGTCGCGCGACAGGCCCAACGCCTTGCCGACGTCGCGGATCGCGCTGCGCGGCCGGTAGCGGATCACCGTCGCGGCGAGGCCGGCGCGCTCGCGGCCGTAGCGCGCGTAGATGTACTGGATCACCTCCTCGCGCCGCTCGTGCTCGAAGTCGACGTCGATGTCCGGCGGCTCGTCGCGCGCGGCGGAGACGAAGCGCTCGAAGAGCAGGTCCGAGTGCTCCGGGTCGACCGCCGTGATGCCGAGGGCGTAGCAGACCGCGGAGTTCGCCGCCGAGCCGCGGCCCTGGCAGAGGATGCCGCGCGCGCGGGCGAAGGCGACGATGTCGTGGACGGTGAGGAAGTAGGGCGCGTAGCCGAGCTGCGCGACCAGCGCGAGCTCGTGCGCGATCTGGCCGCGCACCTTGGCGGGGATCCCCGCTGGCCAGCGCCCGCGCGCGCCCTCCCATGCCAGCGCCTCGAGATGCGACTGCGCCGTGGCGCCCGGTGGCACGGGCTCGTCGGGATAGTCGTAGCGCAGCTCGTCGAGCGAGAAGCTGCAGCGTGCGACGATGTCGAGGCCGGCGGCGATCGCGTCGGGATGGCGCGCGAAGAGCCGCGCCATCTCGGCCGGCGCCTTCAGGTGGCGCTCGCCATGGGCGAAGAGGCGCCGTCCGGCGGCGTCGAGCGGCACGCCCTCGCGGATGCAGGCCAGGACGTCCTGCAGCGCGCGGCGTCCAGGGACGTGGAAATGGACGTCGTTGGTGGCGAGCAGCCGCACGCGCGCGTCGCGCGCCAGCGCGGCGTGGTGCGCCAGGCGCTGCGCGTCGTCGCCGCGTCGCAGCGCGTGGACGACGAGGTGCAGGTCGTCGGCGAAGGCCTCGCGCAGCTGCGCGAGCGCGCGCGCGAAGCCGGCATCCGGCGCCTCCGGCGGCATCACGGCGACCGGCGAGCCGCGCAGCGCGGCGAGCGCCTCGTCGAGCGAGGCCTCGAAGCCGCGCCGCCCCGCGCGCCTGCGCCCCGCCGAGACCAGCCGCGAGAGCCGCGCATGGGCGGCGCGATCGGCCGGCCAGCACAGCAGCGGCGGCGCGCTGGCGGGCTCGATGCGCGCGCCGACCACCAGGCGCATGCCGTGCTCCCTGGCCGCCTCGTGGGCGCGCACGACGCCGCCCAGCGTGTGGCGGTCGGTGATCGCGATCGCCGCGAGGCCGAGCTCCCGCGCGCGCGCGACGAGCTCGTGCGGGTGCGAGGCGCCGCGCAGGAAGTCGTGGCAGCTCGTCGCCTGCAGCTCGGCATAGGCCGGGGCCGGGCGCGCGCTCACGCGAAGATCCCGTGGACGAACCAGCGCCCGGCGCCGTCGTCTCCACCCGCGCCGTCGCCGGCGTCGCGGAACATCCAGAGCCTGGTCCCATCCTCGTCCTCGACCCGGTAGTAGTCGCGCGCGCGCGCTGCGTGGCCGCGCGCATCGGCGCGCCACCATTCCGGCGCGATGCGCTCCGGGCCGTCGGCGCGGCGCGCCCTGCGCAGCCGGCCGCGCCAGCGGAACTGCAGCGGCGGGCCGTCGGGCAGCACGGATGTCGCCTCCACCGCCTCGGGCGCCTCGAGCAGGAGCGGCGGGCGCGTCGTCGCATCGGTCCAGGCGCTGCGCCAGGCTGGGGCGAAGGGTGCGGCCCCGTGGCCTGGCGCGCCGAGCGGCGGCGTCACGATCTGCGCCGCCTCCGGCAGGTGGCGGTCGGCGAGGGCGAGGCGCGCGACGGCGGCGCCGCCGAGCCGGTTGGCGAGGGCATCGACCAGCGGCGCGAGGTCCTCGCGCGCATGCGTCGCGTCGTCGCCGGTGCCGGCGAGCACGCGCTGGCCCGGGCGCAGCGCCTCCACGCCGGTCGCGGCGAGCTCGGCGCCCTCGATGCCAAGGCCGGGATCGATGCGCTCGACGCGCGCGGCGAGCAGCTTCGCGACGCGGCCCTGGTCGCTGGATGGAACGGCGAGGGCGACAGCGCAGGCCTCGAGGCCGCCATCGATGCGCCGGCAGCGCAGCTCGAAGCGTCGCGCGCCGCGGCCGGCGCGCGCGAGGCGGAGGCAGAGCGATCGCGCGAGCTCCGACGCGAGGCGCGCGAGGTCCTCCGGCGTCGAGACCGGTTCGGCGAAGGCGCGGCGCGCGCGCCAGTCCGGCGCGGGCTCGAGCGGCGAGATCGGCTCGGGACGACGGTCGAGCGCCGCGTCGAGCCGCGCGAGGAGTTCCTCGCCGAAGCGCGCCACGAGTCCCTCGCGTGGCAGCCCGGCGAGGTCGCCGATGCGCGCGATGCCTAGGCGATCGAGCATCCCCGTCGTCGCGGGCGGCAGGCCGAGCGCGGCGGGCGGCAGGACGGCGAGCGCCTCCGCTTCTGCGCCGGTCTCGATGATGGCCGCGATGCCGTGCTCGCGTGCGGCAGCGGCGTGGAACCTGCACATCGCGCGTGCCGCGGCGCCCCCCGGGGCGATCGCGGCGCGTGCCACGACGCCCGCCCGGGCCAGCGCGCGCATCGTGCCGCCGCGCAGGCTTTCCTCCCCGCCGAAGAGATGCGCCGCCCCCGTGACGTCGAGGAGCAATCCGTCCTCGCCGTCGAGCGCGACATGCGGCGCGCGGGATTCCGCCCAGCGCGCGATCCGCAGCAAGAGGCGGCGATCGGCCGCGCGGTCCTGCTCGATCGCCTCGAGCGCGGGCTCGATGGCCCGCGCGTCGGCCAGCGTCATGCCTGGCGCCAGCCCGGCCGCCTGCGCCCTGCCATCGACGGCGACGAGCCGCGCGGTCCTGCCCTCATGGGCGAAGACGACGCGTGGCCCGCGCGCCGTCGCCGCGTCGGCGGTCCGCTCATCGCGCGCGAGCCTGTCGAGCGGCAGGAAGGGGAACCAGAGGCACAGGATCCGCCTCCCCAGCGCTGGCGCGGGACGGAATTCGTCTTCCCTGGTCTGCATCTCCCGTCTTCCCCGCGAAGGCCACGGCGTCCTGCTTGTCTTCATCGGCGAGGCGCAGGCCCCGCGAGCCGCATTCGAGCGCCCATGCCCCCGAGGCGGCGCCCGGGCCGCGCCTCAGCTCGACGCGCCAGCGCGGGGCGCCCGGGCCGAGCGCGAGGGCGGGGCCGCGATCCTCCGACCCGTCGATGTCCGCCACGCCGGCGATGCGCGGCGCGCTGCGCGCCGACGCGACCCGCCAGCGGCTGCGCGCGGCGCTGGGGGAGGCGGGCGCCCGGCCCTGGACAAGGAGCAGGCCGGTCGTTCCCGATCCTGCCGCGAGCTGCAGGCGGCGCGACGCCACGAAGCCCTGGTCATCCAGTTCCGCGAGCACGGCGGCGGGGACGCCCGAGCGCAACGCCTCCTCGAAGGCCCAGGCGCGCTCGGTCGCGCGCGGCGCCTCGACGAGGAGCAGCCTGCCCGGATCGAGCCCGAGCGCGGCAAGGCCGGGCGCATGGAGGCGGGCGCGCCGGGCGGCGATCCAGGCGACCGGGCCGCGCAGGGAGAAGAGGCCGAGCAGCATCGCCGCGAAGCCCATGGCTGCCGCATCGCCGGCCGGGCCGGATATCTCGTGCAGGCAGCCGGGCTGCAATCCGCCGCCGAGCCTTTCATCGACCGGGGCGACCCCCAGGGCGAGGGGCGGTCGCGCACCCTTGCCGGTGCCGCGTATCGTCCCGGGAGCGATCGAGGCCTCGAGGGCACGGATGCGGGCGACGAGCGCACCGAGATCGCGCCCGCGTCGACTCGCATGATCTCCATTTTTGATTCCGCTCATGCAAGCAATGGCTAGGACTGCACTTTAAAAGTGATTTCTCGGTCCGGCAGGCTGGCGCTGCAACGATCGGCCATCCCGCCGGAACCGGATGTTCCTATTTTGTTCCGATGCGGTCAAGCGCCCCGCGTGCCACGTCGCGCGGCAAGGATGCGGGGCGGTCTCGTCAGGTCGTGGCGAGGGCGCGCGCGAAGATCGCCGGATCCACGTTGCCGCCCGAGCAGACGACTGCGACGCAGCGCCCGGCGACGGGCAACCGCCCGGCCAGCGCCGCGGCGAGCGCGACCGCGCCGCCGGGCTCCACCACGAGCTTGAGGTCGCGGAAGGCGACCCCGATCGCCGCCAGCACCTCGTCGTCGCCGACGGCGATGCCACCGCGCAGGAGCCGGGCGTTGACCGGGAAGGTGATCTCGCCCGGCATGGTGGCGAGCAGGGCGTCGCAGATGGAACTGGCGCCGGGGGCGTTGGCGAGGCGCCGGCCCGCGGCGAGGGAGCGCGCATGGTCGTCGAAGCCGGCCGGCTCGCAGACATGCACCTCCGTGCCCGGGCTCTCGCGCTCCAGCGCGAGGGCGATCCCGGCCACGAGGCCGCCGCCGGATGCGCAGGCCGCGACCGCGTCCAGCCGCACGCCCATCTCGCGCGCCTGCGCGGCGATCTCGAGGCCGACGGTGCCCTGGCCCGCGATGACATGCGGGTCGTCGTAGGGCGGGACCAGGATCGATCCGCGCTCGGCGCAGATCCGCCTGCCGATCTCCTCGCGGTCCTCGCGCAGGCGGTCGTAGGAGACGACCTCGGCGCCGTAGGCGCGGGTATTGGCGACCTTGATCGCCGGCGCGTCCGACGGCATCACGATCACGGCCGGCGCGCCGACCAGCGCCGCGGCAGCGGCGACACCCTGCGCGTGGTTGCCCGAGGAGAAGGCGACGACGCCGCCCCTGCGCTCCGCCGCGTCGAGCCGCGAGATGCGGTTGTAGGCGCCGCGGAACTTGAACGACCCGGTGCGCTGCAGCGGCTCCGCCTTCACGAGGAGCCTGCCGCCGAGGCGCGCGTTGAGCAGCGGGGATTCGAGCAGCGGCGTGCGCCGCGCCTCCGCGGCGATGCGCTCGGCGGCGTCGCGGATCGCGTCGTATCCCGGCTCAGCCGGGTGCGGGGCGGGGATGGCCATGGGTCGGTCGGTCCTCGTGTGCGCGCCGCTGCATGCCCATGCCGGCGGCTCGGAGTGGGGCGCGGCGCCTCAGTCGCGCGACAGGTCACGCGCCAGCGCGACGATCCAGGCGTGGTCGCCGAGCTTGTGGCGGTAGACGTTCAGGTTCTCCATCACGCGCTGCACGTAGTTGCGCGTCTCCTCGAACGAGATCATCTCGATCCAGTCGACGGGGTCGACGCCGGTGCTCCGCGGGTCGCCGTTCTCGCGTATCCACTGCGCGGCGCGCCCTGGCCCGGCGTTGTAGGCGGCCAGCGCGATCACGGTGGCGCCGTCGAAGCCCGACAGCAGGCCGGCGAGGTAGTTCTGGCCGAGCGTGATGTTGTACTCGGGATCGGTGGTGAGGCGCGCGAGCGTGTGGCCGTTGCCCTTGCCGAGCCGGTCGGCGACGCCGCGCGCCGTCTGCGGCATGAGTTGCATGAGGCCGCGCGCGCCCGCAGGGCTGATGGCGTCTGCCTCGAAGGCGCTTTCCTGCCGGATCGTGGCGAGCACCAGGGCGCGCTCCGCGCCCGCGCCCGCCGGCATGCGGATGACGGGCCAGCCTTCGTCGCCGAGCAGCACGCCGGCGCGCTGCGCCGAGCGCTTCGCGAGGGAGACCGCGAGGTCGGGGCGGCCGAGCGCGAGCGCGAACTGCGCCGCGGCGCGATGCTCGCCGGGCGTCGCGGCGATGTCGGAGAGCCGGCGGGCGAAATGCTTCACGCGCTCGTGCTCGCCGATCTCGGACAGCAGCGCGGCGGCGCGGGCCAATTCGCTGCCCTCGATGCGCGCGCGCTCCTCGCGGGTCGGCGCCGGCGTCGCGGCGACATCCGGGCGTTCCGCCTCGGGCAGCCGCAGCAGCGCGAGCTGGCCGTAGAAGACCGTGTGGAACGCCGAGGCGCGCGCGTACCAGGCCCGCGCCTCGGCGGCCGATCCCGCGGCCTCGAGCGCGCGACCTGTCCAGTAGGCGCCGCGCGCCTTCGTCACGGGCGTGCGCGCGGCCTCGTGCAGCTTCTGGAATGCGGTGCGCGCGCGCGCCGCGTCGTCCATGCGGCGCAGCGCGATCCATCCCTCGAGGAAGAGCGCGTCCGTGTAGTCCTGCCCGTGCGCGGGCCGCAGCCCGTGCGCCGCGACCAGCGCGAGCGCGTCGGCCGCGCGCCCGTCGCGCAGCATGCGCCTCGCCAGTACCTCGCGCTCCTGCCACCAGGTCTCCGGTCGCCGCAGGTCGCCGGGCGCCGCGCGGAAGATCGCCGCCGCGCGCTCGTCCTGCCCGGCGCGCCGGGCGGCGCGGGCGCGCTCGTAGAGCAGCCCGGGATCGCCGGCGAGGCCCGCCGGCACGCTCGCCACCGCGCTGGCGGTATTGGTGCCGCTGCGGGCCAGCGCCATGCGGGCCTGTGCAAGCATCCGCCGGTCCGCGTCGAGCAGCGGCATCATCCTCTGCGCATCGACGAAGCGGCGCTCCCAGAGCATGAGGTCGGCGCGCGCGGCATGGTCCTCGGGGCCGACGAGGTCGCCGAACGCCGAGAGGATCTCGTGCTCGACCCGCTCGCCGAGGAGCGAGAGGCGCCACGTGTCGCGGATCACGCGTGCCGTGGCCTGGCTGTCCCCGACGGCGCGCAGCGCCTGGGCAAGGCGCAGCGCGCCTGCCGGCGTGAGCGGCCGCCGCTCGCCGAACCAGGCGACGACGCGCGCGTCGTCGGGGACGGCGGCCAGGGCCTCCTCGGCGCGGCGCATGAGCGTGTCGCGCAGGGGCCAGTCCGGATTGGACTCGGCGAAGGAGGCTGCGGCCTCGAAGCCCTGACCTCCGCGCAGCAATTGCGACCAGAGCAGGACCTTCGCGCCAAGCGCGTGGGGGGCGGCGAGCGTCCGGGCCTCGTCCCAGCGTCCGGCGGCGGCTGCCGCGAAGGCCTTGCGCAGCGCCTCGCGGCCCACGGGCGACAGGGTCGGGGGCATGCTGCGCGGCGCGAGGCGCTGCGATGCGGGATCGGGGGCCGGGGCGGCGCGGGGGGGTTCCGTGCGCGCCTGCGCATGGGCGCAGCCGAACGCCGCCGCCGTCGCCGCCAGCGCGGCGGCGAGGCAGGTCGCCCTTGCCCATCTGTAGCGGAAGCTCGGGATCGCCATCACGCGGCGAAGCTATAGCGCCGGACGGCGCGGCGGGGAAACTGTCCTGCGCGGCGCGCGGCTTGCCGGGTGCCTCGCTTGCGGCGTCCCCGGCGGCGCCTGTATATCGTCCGCGGCTTCGCGTTGCGTGCGCGGCACATCAGGGAGATCGCCATGTTCAAAGGTTCGCTGGTCGCGCTCATCACCCCGTTCCGCGGCGGGAAGGTGGACGAGAAGGCGTTCCAGGACCTCGTCGAGTGGCATGTCGCCGAGGGCACGCACGGCCTGGTGCCCTGCGGCACGACCGGCGAGTCGCCGACGCTCAGCCACGAGGAGCATCGCAGGGTCGTCGAGCTGTGCATCGAGGCGGCGCGCGGGCGTATCCCCGTCATCGCCGGCACCGGATCGAACTCGACCGACGAGGCGATCGAGCTGACGCGCCATGCGAGGAAGGCCGGGGCAAACGCTGCGCTTTTGGTCACGCCCTACTACAACAAGCCCACCCAGGAAGGGCTGTTCCGCCACTTCAAGGCGATCGTCGAGGCGGTCGACCTGCCTGTCGTCGTCTACAACATCCCGGGCCGCTCGGTCGTCGACATCTCGGTCGAGACGATGGCCCGGATCGCGAAGCTGCCGAACATCGTCGGCGTGAAGGAGTCCACCGGCGACGTCTCGCGCATCACGAAGCACCGCTTGCTGATCGGCGAGGGCTTCTGCCAGGTCTCGGGAGAGGACTACCTCGCGCTCGCGCAGATGGCCGCGGGGGCCGATGGCTGCATCTCGGTCACGGCCAACGTGGCGCCGCGCCAGCTCTCGCAGATGCACCTCGCCTGCCAGCGCGGCGACTACGCCGCGGCGCGCGCGATCCACGAGCGCCTCGCGCCACTGCACGAAGCGCTGTTCGTCGAGACGAGCCCGGCGCCCGTGAAGTACGCGGCGAGCCTGCTCGGCAGGTGCGTCGCCGACATCCGCCTGCCTCTGGTCGAGCCCGGCGAGGCCACGCGCGCGCGCGTGGGGGCCGCCATGGTCCATGCCGGCCTGCTGAACTGACGCATCGCAACGACGCATGACCGGGGGGCGTCCCCGGCGCCGTCGCGCCTTCGCGGCGCGGCGGTGTAGGTGACGCGACGCAGATGGCAAAGGCACCGCTGCCGCGCAAGCTCGTCGCGCAGAACCGCAAGGCGCGGCACGAGTTCTTCATCTCCGACACGTTCGAGGCTGGCCTCGTGCTGACCGGCACGGAGGTGAAGTCCCTTCGCGGGCCGGGCGTCCAGATTGCCGACGCCTATGCCGACCCGCGCGGCGGCGAGATGTGGCTGGTGAACGCGCACATCCCCGAATACGCCGGCGGCAACCGGCTGAACCACGAGCCCAAGCGGCCGCGCAAGCTGCTCCTGCACAAGAAGGAGATCGAGAAGATGATCGGCGCCGTGTCGCGCGAGCGCATGACGATCGTCCCGCTCGAGCTGTTCTTCAACGAGCGCGGGCGCGCGAAGCTCCTGCTCGGCCTCGCCAAGGGCAAGACCAAGGGCGACAAGCGCGAGAGCATCAAGGAGCGCGACTGGAAGCGCGACAAGGCGCGGCTGATGCGCGATCGCGGCTGAGACGCCGCCTCAGGCCAGTCTCCGGCGGACGCCCGCGAAGACGGCGTCGAACATCGCCGGGGTCAGCCGCCCGGTATTCGTGTTGTAGCGCGAGCAGTGGAAGGAGTCCGCGAGCTCGCGGCCGTCGCCGAGCGCGTGGACCGCGCCATGCGCGAAGGGGAAGGCCGGGCGCCCAAGGCCCAGAGCGGCCAGCACGGACTCGTGCGCCACCCTGCCGAGCGCGACGATGGCGCGCATCCGGGGCATGGCGGCGATCTCCGCGCCGAGGAAGCCGTTGCATGCCCTGATCTCCGCCGGCAGGGGCTTGTTGGCCGGCGGCACGCAGCGCACGGCGTTGGTGACGCGCGCATCGACGAGCTCGAGCCCATCCCCGGTCCAGGGCGCGTCCTCGCGCGGCGCCACGAAGCGGCCGCGCGCGAAGCCATGCGCCGCCAGCGTCGCGTAGAGGAGGTCGCCCGCGTAGTCGCCGGTGAAGGGGCGGCCGCTGCGGTTCGCGCCGCGCAGGCCGGGGCCCAGCCCCACGACGAGCAGCCGCGCGCGCGCGTCGCCGAAGCTCGGCACCGGGGCGTTGTGCCAGAGCGGGAAGCGCCGCGCGTTCTCGTCGCGGAAGGCCGCGAGGCGTGGGCAGAGGCGGCAGTCGCGCGCCGGGACCGAGGTCACGTCGCGGACATGCCTTCGCCCAGGCGCTCCGGCGCGACGTCGCGCCGCGGCTGATCGCGTGCGACGAGCGGGGCGAGGTCCGCGAGGTCGACGAACTGGTCGGCCTGCCGTCGCAGGTCGTCGGCGACCAGCGGCGCGCCCGCGCGCAGGGTCGAGACGACGGTGACGCGCACGCCGCGGCGCTGGAGCGCCTCGATGGCGCGCCGGAAATCGGGCTCGCCCGCGAAGAGCACCACATGGTCGATGCTGTCGGCGAGCTCCATCATGTCGACGACCATGTCGACGTCCATCGAGCCGCGACCGCGGCGGCGCGCATGCGGCTCGGCCGCGGGGCGGGTGACGACGCCGTAGCCGTTGTAGCCGAGCCAGTCGATCAGGGGCCTGATCGGGGAGTATTCCTGGTCCTCCTGGAGGAGCGTGTAGTAGAGCGCGCGGACGAGCCGGGCGCGCGACGAGAAGGCCTCGAGCAGGCGGCGATAGTCGATGTCGAATGCCAGCGCCCGCGCGGTCTGGTACAGGGCGACGCCGTCGATGAAGACCGCGACGCGCTCGCTCGGATGGAAACGCAAGGATGGACACTCCGGCAGGACAGGACGGGACGCTAGCGGCGAGCCGGGGCAGCGACAAGCGCCCGGCCGGGACGGTCGTCGCGCTGGTCGGCCTGGGCGCCAACCTTCCGGGGCCGGCGGGCCCGCCGCGCGCCCAGATCGAGGCGGCGCTGGCCGCGCTCGGGGCGCGGGGGATCGCCGTGGTCGCACGCAGCAGGTTCTGGCGCAGCGCGGCGTGGCCCGACCCGTCGGATCCGCAATTCGTCAACGCGGTGGCGCGCGTCGAGACCGCGCTCGATGCGCGGGCCCTCATGGCGGCGCTCCACGACGTCGAGGCCGCGCTCGGGCGGCGCCGCGGCGTCCCCAACGCGCCGCGGACGATCGACCTCGACCTCCTCGACCATGGCGGAACCGTGCGCGACGGCTCCGATGGCGGGCCGGTGCTGCCGCATCCGCGGATCGCGGGGCGCGCCTTCGTCCTGCTCCCGCTCGCCGAGGTGGCGCCGGGCTGGCGCGACCCGCGCGACGGCAGGCCGGTCGCCGAACTCCTCGCCGCGCTGCCTTCCGGAGCCGTCGCCGAACCGCTTGATGGCGCTGGAGAATGAGCCGATCGCGGCCGTTGCGGGGCACGGGCGCCGGAACTATAGTGCGCGCCCTTTCCAGACCCCCGGAGTGTCCCGCCGATGGCTCGCGTCACCGTGGAAGACTGCGTCGACAAGATCCCGAACCGCTTCGATCTCGTCATGCTGGCCGCCCAGCGCGCCCGCGAGATCTCGGCGGGCGCGCAGCTCGCTGTGGAGCGCGACAACGACAAGAACCCGGTGGTCGCGCTGCGCGAGATCGCCGACCAGGTGGTCGACTTCGAGACGCTACGCCAGTCGCTGATCAGCGGCCTGCAGAAGCAGAGCGAGGCCGAGGAGCCGGAGGAGGACATGATGGAGCTCCTCGCGGCCGACTCCCAGGTGGCGGGCGTGCCCTACGAGGCGCCGGCGGAACCACCCGAGGAGGCGATGGGCGCCGAGGGTGGCGACGACGCCGCTGCCGCGGCCGACGAGGAGGGGTGATCCTGCCGGGGCACCGCTCCGGTCCCGAGGTGCCCGCCGGTAGCGGCGCGGCGCGCGCTTCCGCGTGATAAGGCAGTACGAACTCGTCGAGAAGGTACGCGCCTACGACCCGGCGGTCGACGAGGACGTCCTCAACCGCGCCTATGTCTTCTCGATGAAGATGCACGGGACCCAGAAGCGCGCTTCCGGGGACCCGTACTTCCTGCACCCGCTCGAGGTCGCCGGGATACTCACGAAGTACAGGCTGGACGCGAAGACGATCGCAACGGCGCTGCTCCACGACACCGTCGAGGACACGCTCACGACCGTCGACGAGATCGAGCGCGTCTTCGGCCCGGAGATCGGGCGCCTCGTCGACGGCGTCACGAAGCTCAGCCGCCTCGAACTGCAGTCCGACCAGACGAAGCAGGCCGAGAACTTCCGCAAGCTCCTCCTCGCGATGTCCGAGGACATACGCGTCCTGCTGGTGAAGCTCGCGGACCGCCTCCACAACATGCGCACCATCGGCTTCATCCCAAGCGCGGAGAAGCGCCAGCGCATCGCGCGCGAGACGATGGAGATCTACGCGCCGCTCGCCGAGCGCATCGGCATGCGCCAGATCCAGGAGGAGCTCGAGGACAGCGCCTTCGCCGAGCTTAACCCCGAGGCGCGTTCCTCGATCGTGACGCGGCTGAGCTTCCTGCGCGAGCGCGGCGGCGACGTCGTCACGCGGATCGTCGACAGGCTGCGCCGCGTGCTCGCGGAGGAGCGCGTCGAGGCCGCGGTCTCCGGGCGCGAGAAGACCCCGTACTCGATCTGGCGCAAGATGCAGCGCAAGAACGTCGGCTTCGAGCAGCTCTCCGACATCATGGCCTTCCGCGTCGTCGTCCGCACGGTGCCCGAGTGCTACGGCGCGCTCGGCGTGATCCACGCGCGCTACCCGCTCGTGCCCGGGCGCTTCAAGGACTACATCTCCACGCCCAAGCAGAACGGCTACAGGTCGCTGCATTCGGGCGTGATCGGCCCGGAGCAGCAGCGCATCGAGATCCAGATCCGCACCGCGGAGATGCACGACGTCGCCGAGCTCGGCGTGGCCGCGCACTGGAGCTACAAGGATGGCCGTCCCGCGACCGCGGAGGGCAAGTCCTATCGCTGGCTTCGCGAGCTGCTCGAGCTGCTGGAGCACGCGCAGGACCCGCAGGAGTTCCTCGAGCACACGAAGCTCGAGCTGTTCCAGGACCAGGTGTTCTGCTTCACGCCGAAGGGCGCCCTGATCAGCCTGCCGCGGGGCGGCACGATCGTCGACTTCGCCTACGCCGTGCATTCGGAGATCGGCGACCATTGCGTCGGCGGCAAGGTCAATGGCCGCATGATGCCCCTGCGCACGCAGCTGTCGAACGGCGACCAGGTCGAGGTGATCACGTCGAAGGCGCAGACGCCGTCGCCGCTCTGGGAGCGCTTCGTCGTCACCGGCAAGGCGCGCGCGCGCATCCGTCGATTCATCCGCAGCCAGCAGCGCTCGCAGTTCGCCGAGCTCGGGCGCGCGATGCTCCGGCGGGCATTCGAGGCCGAGCACTACGAATTCGCCGACAAGGCGGTCGAGAACGTACTGCGCGGCTTCAAGTGCCAGGCGCCCGAGGACCTCTACGTGCTGATCGGCGACGGCGAGGTCGGGGAGCGCCAGGTCCTCGAGGCGATCTTCCCCGGCGCCAGGGCGCGGGCGGCGAAGCCGGCGGCGCGCTGGCCAGCGCGCCGCCGCGCGCGCGTGGGGTCGGCGGGCGGCCTGCCCATACGCGGCCTCATCCCCGGCATGGCCGTCCACTTCGCCGAGTGCTGCCATCCCCTCGTCGGCGACCGCATCGTCGGCATCGTAGTCCCGGGCGAGGGCATCCGCATCCACACGATCGACTGCGACACGCTCGCGCGCCACGGCGACCAGCCGGACCGCTGGGTCGACGTGTCGTGGGACGCCGACGCGGACGCGCCTTCCCAGAAGGTCGGCCGCATCTCGCTCGTGGTCTCGAACGAACCCGGTTCGCTCGGCGCGCTCTCGACCGTGATCGCGAAGAACGAGGGGAACATCAGCAACCTGAAGATCATCAACCGGACGCCGCAGTTCTGGGAGATGCTGATCGACGTCGAGGTACGGGACGTGAAGCACCTGATCAACGTGATCGCCGCCCTGCGCGCGACGCCCTGCATCAGCGCCGCCGAGCGCGCGCGCGGATGATCATCGGCCTCGGGTCCGACCTCGTCGACATAAGGCGCATCGCCGAGACGCTGCGGCGCTTCGGCCCGCGCTTCACTGCGCGCTGCTTCACCGAGGGCGAGCGCCGGCGCTGCGAGCGGCGCGCCGCGGTGGCGGAGGGCTACGCGCGGCGCTTCGCGGCCAAGGAGGCCTGCGCCAAGGCGCTCGGCACGGGTTTCCGGCGCGGGGTCTACTGGCGCGACCTCGAGGTGGTGAACCTGCCCTCTGGCCAGCCGACGATGCGACTGTCGGGCGCGGCGCGCGAGCACCTCGCCCGCATGGTGCCGCCGGGCCACCAACCCGCCATCCACGTTTCCCTCACCGACGACCCGCCCATGGCCCAGGCGATCGTGATCATCTCGGCGGTGCCCGCGCCGCCGCTCGGCGCTTGACATCACGCGACGCGGCGGCGCACTAACGCCGCGCGCGCCCACCCTCCGGAATTGCCCCGCATGCCGTCCGACACACCCGGCCCCAGGAACGAGGGCGGCTTCATCGAGACCGTGAAGACCATCGCCTGGGCCGTCCTCATCGCGGTCGGCATACGCAGCTTCCTCTTCGAGCCCTTCACGATCCCGTCGGGCTCGATGGTGCCGACGCTGCTCGTGGGCGACTTCGTCTTCGTATCCAAGTACAGCTACGGCTACAGCCGCTATTCCTTCCCCTTCGGCGTCGTGCCGATCCCCGACCGCGTCCTCAAGGGCGAGCCGTCCCGCGGCGACGTGGCGGTGTTCCGACTGCCCAGCAACCCGTCGGAGAACTACATCAAGCGCCTCGTCGGCGTGCCTGGCGACCGCATCCAGGTGAAGGGCGGGATCCTCCACGTCAACGGCCAGGCTGTCCACCGCGAGCCCAGCGAGGAATGCCGCCGCCGCGCCGCCGGCGCGGAGCGCGACAAGACCGCGTATCTCGAGACGATGCCCGGCAACCGCCGGTACTGCATCTTCGAGCGCACGGATCGCGACGATCTAGACAACACGCCGGAATTCGTCGTGCCCGCGAACCACTACTTCGCGATGGGCGACAACCGCGACAACTCGGTCGACAGCCGCTACCGCGCGCCCGACGGCTCGCGCCCCGTCGGCTTCATCCCGGCCGCGAACCTGGTGGGCCGCGCGGAGATCGTCTGGCTGTCGCTGGACGAGGACATGCGCTGGTTCCAGTTCTGGCGCTGGCCGACGGGCCTGCGCTACGGGCGGATGTTCTCGGCCATTGACTGACCAGGCCCCCGGCGCCGAGTTCCTCGGCCACCGCTTCCGCGACCAGCGACTGCTGCAGGCGGCCCTGACGCATTCCTCGCTCGCCGCGGGAAGCCGGCGCGGCGGCTTCGCCTTCGACCGGCTTGAGTTCCTCGGCGATCGCGTGCTCGGCCTCGTCGTCGCGCGGCTCCTGCTCGCGGCCTTCGAGGGAGAGAGCGAGGGCGAGCTCGGCCGGCGCTTTGCCACCCTCGTCAGCGAGCCGAGCCTCGCGGCGCTGGCGCGGGAGGCCGGCCTTCCCCGCGCGTTGCGCGTCGCGCCGGGGGAGATGCGCGATGGCGATCTGCGGGCTTCCGTCCTCGCAGACGCGTTCGAGGCCATGCTCGGCGCCATCCACCTCGATGCAGGCTTCGAGGCCGCGGATGCCGTGCTGCGCGGCATCTTCGCGCCGCTGGTCGCCGGCATGGGGCCGCCGCCGCGCGACCCGAAGACGGCGCTGCAGGAATGGGCGCAGGGCAGGGGCCACGCGCTCCCTGCCTATCGCACGCTGTCCGCGGCGGGGCCTGCCCATGCGCCCCATTTCGTCGTCGAGGCCGAGGCCGCCGGGCGCCGCGCGAGCGGCGAGGGCGGAAGCAAGCGGGAGGCGGAGCGCGCCGCCGCCGCTTCGTTGCTTGCCGCGCTGGAGGCACCATGACCCGTTGCGGCTATGTCGCGCTGCTCGGCGCGGCCAATGTCGGCAAGTCCACGCTCGCCAACGCGCTGGTGGGCGCCAAGGTGGCGATCGTCTCCGCAAAGGCGCAGACGACGCGCGCGCGGGTCACCGGGATAGCGATATCCGGCGCGAGCCAGCTCGTGCTGCTCGACCTGCCGGGGATCTTCGCGCCGCGTCGCCGGCTCGACCGCGCGATGGTGGACGCGGCGTGGCGCGGCGTCGAGGACGCGGACCGCGTGCTGCTGGTCGTCGACGCGACGGCGGGGCTCGACGACGCCGCGCTCGCCGCGATCGCCGGCCTGTCGGGCCGCTCGACGCCTGCCGACGCGGTGATCAGCAAGATCGACGCGGTGAAGCGGCCGGCGCTGCTCGCGCTCGCCGACCGCTTGTCGAAGGCCGGCGCCTTCGAGCGGATCTTCATGGTCTCCGGCAAGACCGGAGACGGCGTCGAGGACCTTTGCGGCTGGCTCGCGCGCGCGATGCCCGAGGGGCCGTGGCTGTTCCCCGAAGAGCAGCTAATGGAGATGACCGAGCGGCTCTTCGCCGCCGAGCTCACGCGCGAGCAGGTCTTCCGCCAGCTCCACCAGGAGCTTCCCTACGCGGTGGCCGTGACCACCGATCGCTGGACCGAGAACGCGGACGGCTCGGCGCGCGTCGACCAGACGATCCATGTCGAGCGCGACGGCCAGAAGGCGATCGTCATCGGCGCGCGCGGCGCGCGGCTGAAGGAGATCGGCGCCGCCGCGCGCACCGAACTCGCCAAGGCGCTGGACCGGCCGATCCATCTTTTCCTGCACGTGAAGGTCGCGCCTGGCTGGGGCGAGCGCGAGGAGTTCTACCGCGACTGGGGCCTCGACTTCGCCTCTGCGCGCGCGGCCGCGAAGGGAAGCTGAGCCGCCGGTCGCCTCAGGCGACGAGGCGCGCGAAGACCTCGCTGTCCGTGACGCCCTCGCAGGCGATGGCGAGCAGCCTGCTGGCCGGGCCGATGCTGAGCGCGTCGCGCGATCGCCGGTCGCGCGCGGCGGCGCATAGCGTGGCGACGGCCGCGATCCCGGTCTCGCCGATCCCGAGCGGCGCGTCGCCATGGGCGCCCGCGGCGATCTCGCGCAGGCACCGCACGGCTTCGGCGTCCGCGACTGTCGCCGCAGCGTCAAGCCCGGCCGCCAGCACCGGCCACGCGACGCGCGACGGCGTGCCGACGACCAGGCCGTCCATCACCGATTCCCCCGCATCCGCGAGCGTCGTCGGGCGGCCGGCCGCGAGGCTGCGGCGAAGGCAGTCCGAGGTCGCGGGCTCGGCCGAGACGAGCAGCGGCCGCGCCGCGCCCAGGCCCTGCCAGAGCCGCGCGCAGGTCGCCGCCGCGAGCGTGCCGTTGCCCGCGGCCACGAAGACATGGCTCGGGCGCGACGCGGCGTGCGCGTCGACGAGTTCGTCGCCGAGCACGGCGTACCCGGCGAGCGTGTCCCGCGCGACCTGCGCCGCGCCCTCGAACGCGACGTCGGCGACGAGGACGCGGCCGCCGCCGCGCCGTGCGTCGGCCACTGCCGCGTCGAGCGCGGCGTCGAAGTTGCCGGGCACGCGCACAACTTCTGCGCCGAGGGACGCGATGGCCTCTCCGCGCAACCGGCTCGTATGGGCGGGCATGAAGATCCGGCAGGCGGCGCCCATGCGCGCCGCACCCCAGGCCAGCGCACGGCCATGGTTCCCCGAGGTCGCGGCGACGGCGGTGCAGCGGTCCGGCGTGGCCTCGAGGCGCGCGACGGCGCGCGCGAAGGCGAGCGGCGGGCCGAGCGCCTTGAAGCTGCCGACCGCGCCGAAGCGCATGCCCTCGTCCTTGACCAGCACTGCCTCGACGCCGAGCGCGGCGGCGAGGCCGGGCATGGAGCGCAGCGGCGTCGGCGTGTAGCCCTGCCAGCGGGAGACCTCCGCGCGCGCCGCCGCGACGTCGGCTGCGGAGATCGTTGCGTCGAGGGCGGCCGGCCATGCGCCCTGGCGCGGCGCGGGGCGCCGGACGATGTCCGGGCTCATGCCTCGCGCGTCCATGTGCGCGTGCGTGTCCAGAAGGAAAGCCGCGGCGCGGCGTCGCGGTCGATCGGGAAGAGCGGCCGCCCCACGTCGCGCCAGGGCAGGGCCGCGAGGTTTGGCGTCGTCGGGCCGGGCGTGTCCATCACGACGCGCAGCGCGGCGTCCGCGAAGGCCTGCTGGTAGTTCATGGGGTTCTTCACGACGAGGAACTTCTTCGCGCGCACGTCGATGCCGGCCGCGGCGAAGGCCTCGTCGGCGTATTCGTAGCAGGCGTTGGACGTCGCGAGGACCTCGACTGCGCCGACGCGCAGGACGGCCGATGGCCCGCCCTCGGCGCGCACGCCACCCATCAGGCCGCCGGAATAGGTGAAGGCGCCATCGGTCGCGCGCAGCAGCTCCGCCTCCACCTCGAGCGGCGCGCCATAGGCGGGGTCGCGGCGGTTGCCCAGGCCCACGCGGATGCGCGCCCCGGGACCCGCCGCGCGCGCGGCGGCGGCGGCCACGTCGTCGGCGAGGTGGATCGACGCGGTGGCGCCGGGCGCGTGGCGCAGCAGCGCGGCCAGCGCCGTCGCGCTGTCGCCGCTCGCGCCGCCGCCGACGCAGTCGCTGGCATCGGCCAGCACGACGAAGCCCGGCGTGGCGAGCCCGCGGGCGATCGCCTCGGCCGGGGGCGTCGTCTCGACGAGGAACTCCTCGCGGCGCTCCCACATCGCGCGCGCGACCTCCTCCGCGGCGCGCAGCGCGGCGCCCTCGTCGCCGTGCCCCGTCGCGACCGCGGCGAAGCCGAGGGCTGGCGCGTCGATCCAGGGCTGCACGCAGAAATGCGCGAGGTCGCGGACGCCGGCCTCCGCCATCAGCCGATCCGCGATGGCGCGTATTCCCGCCATCGGCCCGTCGCCGCGCGTGCGCTGGCGCTGCGCGGGGATGATCATGGGTGCGCGGCAGGCCACCAGGCGCGTCGCGAGGCGGCCCGCGGCGATGTCGCGCAGCATGGCGAGCGCGCGGCGCCCGGTCTCGTGCGTGTCGTCGTGCGGGTAGTGGCGGTAGCCCGTGAGCGCGTCGCAGTTCGCGAGCATGGGCCAGGTGACATGCGCATGGAGGTCGCAGCTGACGACGATCGGCGTGCGGGGGCGAAGCGCGCGCACGGCGGCGAGAAGCTCGCCCTCGAAGTCGACGCTGTCCTGCGAGACGAAGGCGCCGTGCAGCGCGAGGTAGATGCCGTCGACCTCCGGCAGCGCGCGGATGCGCGCGAGCATGTCGCCGGCGAAGCCGGAGGCGACGCCCGCGTCGACGCGCCCGCCGGCGCCGCCATGCGTCGCCATGAGCGGCAGGAGCTCGTCGCCCGCGGCGGCCGCCTCGGCGATCGCGCCGCCGACCTCCGTGTTCGTGCCGCGAAGGGCTGGAAGCACGTCCGCGTCGAAGGCGAGGTACTTGGACGCGAAATCGGCCCGCGTCGCGACGACGGGCGAGAAGGTGTTGCCCTCGAAGAGCAGCGCGCCGACGGCAAATCGCATCCCGGTCTCCTCACCTGCTGGTGGAGCGCGATCCTAGCACCGTGTGCGCGGCCCTCGTCTCGGGGCCCGGCCTGCGCTAACCCTTGCCTCGTGGAATGGATCGACGACGGCATCGTCCTGTCGCGGCGCCGGCTGGGCGAGAACGACGCCGTGGTGGCGCTTTTCACCGCCGGGCATGGACGCCACCTCGGCGTCGTGCGCGGCGGGGCGGGCAGGCGCCATGGCGGCACGCTGCAGCCCGGGAACCTCGTCTCGGCGACGTGGCGCGCGCGCCTGTCGGAGCAGCTCGGCACCATGGCCTGCGAGCTTCGCGAGTCCATGGCGGCGCGGCTGCTCGACGACCCGCCGCGGCTCGAGGCGCTGTCCGCCTGCCTGGAGCTCCTCGACGGCGTCCTGCCCGAGCGCCAGCCGCATCCCGAGCTCCACGCGGCCACGCGCGCGCTGCTCGGCGCGCTCGAGGCGCCCGGCCACGCGGCGTCGCTGGTTCGCTGGGAACTCGGCCTGCTCACCGCGCTTGGCTTCGGCCTGGACCTGTCGGCCTGCGCGGTGACCGGCGACGCCGCCGACCTCGCGCATGTGAGCCCGCGCAGCGGCCGGGCCGTGTCGCGGGCGGCCGGCCGTCCCTATGCGGGAAGGCTGCTGGCGCTGCCGCCCTTCCTGCTGGCCGGCCGCTCGGGCGATGACGTCGACGCCGCGGACATCGCGGCCGGCCTGGCGCTGACGGGGCATTTCATCGAGCGGCACCTGCTCGCGCCGGCGTCGCGCGCGATGCCGCCCGCGCGCGTGCGCCTCGTTGATCGCGCGACGCGCGCGGCTAGACTGCGCGGCCCCTGAAACGCCCCGCCCGAGTCGCACATGGCCGCGAAGCCGGATGACGTCGCCGAGATACAGCCCGTCGCGCTGACCGACGCCCTCGGCGAGCGCTACCTGTCCTACGCGCTGTCCACGATCATGGCGCGCTCGCTGCCCGACGTGCGCGACGGGCTGAAGCCCGTGCACAGGCGCCTGCTCTTCGCCATGCGCCAGCTGCGCCTCGACCCCGACCAGGGGTTCAAGAAATGCGCGCGCATCGTCGGCGACGTGATGGGCAAGTACCACCCGCATGGCGACCAGGCGATCTACGACGCGATGGTCCGCCTCGCGCAGTCCTTCGCGCAGCGCTACCCGCTGGTCGACGGGCAGGGGAACTTCGGCAACGTTGACGGCGATAACGCGGCGGCCATGCGCTATACCGAGGCGCGCCTGACCGACGTCGCCCAGGCCCTGCTGCAGGGCATCGACGAGGACGCCGTCGACTTCCGCTCGACCTATGACGGCGAGGGCGAGGAGCCGCTCGTGCTTCCCGCCGCCTTCCCGAACCTGCTTGCGAACGGCGCGGCGGGCATCGCGGTCGGCATGGCGACCTCGGTGCCGCCGCACAATGCCGGCGAGGTCTGCGCCGCGCTGCTGCACCTCATCCGCTTCCCCAAGGCGACGATCGGCAAGCTGGTGGACTTCATTCCAGGCCCGGACTTCCCGACCGGGGGCGAGCTGGTGGAGAGCCGCGCCGCGATCGAGGAGGCCTACGCCACGGGCCGCGGCGCGTTCCGCGTCCGCGCGCGCTGGAGCGTCGAGCGGCTCGGTCTCGGCCAGTTCCAGGTCGTCGTCACGGAGATCCCCTACCAGGTCCAGAAGTCCAAGCTGATCGAGCGCATCGCCGAGCTGCTGCAGGAGAAGAAGCTCGCGCTGCTCGGCGACGTGCGCGACGAGTCCGCGGAGGACGTGCGCGTCGTCCTCGAGCCCAAGAGCCGGAACGTCGACCCCACGCTCCTCATGGAATCGCTTTTCCGCCAGACGGACCTCGAGATCCGCTTCTCGCTCAACATGAACGTGCTCGACGGCGGCACGCTGCCGCGCGTCATGAACCTGCGCGAGGTGCTGCAGGCCTTCCTCGACCATCGCCACGAGGTGCTGGTCCGGCGCTCGCGATTCAGGCTCGCCAACATCGAGAAGCGGCTCGAGGTGCTCGAGGGCTTCCTCGTCGCCTACCTGAACCTCGACGAGGTCATCCGCATCATCCGCAGCGAGGACGAGCCGAAGCCCGCGCTGGTGAATCGCTTCGGGCTGACCGACACCCAGGCCGAGGCGATCCTCAACATGCGGCTGCGCAGCCTGCGCAAGCTCGAGGAGATGGAGATCCGCGGCGAGCACGCGAAGCTCACGGCGGAGCGCAAGGACCTGAACCGGCTCCTCAAGGACGAGAAGCTGCGCTGGGAGCGCATCGCCGCCGAGACTGACGATATGCGCGCGAGGTTCGGCGAGAAGACCGCGCTCGGCAGGCGGCGTACGCTGGTCGGCGACGCGCCGGCGGCGATGGAGGTGCCGGCCGAGGCGCTGATCGAGCGCGAGAACCTCACCGTGGTCTGCTCGGACAAGGGCTGGATCCGCGCCTTCAAGGGCCATCTCGAGGACCTGTCCGAGCTGAGGTTCAAGACCGACGATTCGCTCGGCTACGCTCTGCGCTGCGAGAGCACGGACCGCATCCTGGTCTTCGCCTCGAATGGGCGCTTCTACGCGCTGGCCGGGGACAGGCTTCCGGGTGCGCGCGGCGATGGCGAGCCGCTGAAGATGATGCTCGACATGGGCGACGCCGAGATCGTCCAGATGATGGTCTTCAAGGGCGGGCGGAAGCTCCTTCTCGCCTCGAGTGACGGGCGCGGCTTCCTCGTCCCGGAGGACGAGGTGCTCGCCCAGACCAGGTCGGGCAAGCAGGTGCTGAACCTGGGCGAGGGGGCGCAGGCGAGGGTCTGCGCGCTGGCCGAGGGCGACACGGTTGCCGTGATCGGCGAGAACCGGAAGCTACTCTTCTTCCCGCTCGGCCAGCTGCCGGAGATGGCCCGGGGACGGGGCGTGACCCTGCAGAAATACAAGGGTGGACAGCTCGCCGACGCGCGGGTCTGGCGCTGGGCCGATGGCGGCTGGTGGCGTGGCGCCCAGGACACGAACCTGCGCCCTTGGAAGGGCGAGCGGGGCCAGGCCGGGCGCCTGCCCCCGCCGGGGTTCCCCCGGGCCCGGCGGTTCTCGTGATTTGCGTGGAGCGCGGCTGAAGCACTATAAGCGCCGGCTTTCCAAAGTTCTGGGCCGCGACCCGGTCCGGGCTGCCATCTTTCCCCCCCCCGGAGGCGTCGCGTGGATTTCCTTGCCCTCGTCGTCCGCGTCGTGGACGCGGTGAACGAAACGATTGGCCGCGTCGTGATGTGGCTTTCGCTTGGCGTCGTGCTGGTCTGCTTCTCCACGGTTTACAT
>Ga0194133_10003179_pt1 | contig 23764 bp, 21 predicted proteins | sample TA2KigOf40mmetaG_FD_155448 | JGI IMG/M metagenome (GOLD analysis project Ga0194133, IMG submission 155448) | Freshwater microbial communities from Lake Tanganyika, Tanzania - TA2015055 Kigoma Offshore 40m | ecosystem: Environmental > Aquatic > Freshwater > Lake | place: Tanzania: Lake...
GGCCACGTGAATTGCATTCCCTGATCGACGCAAGTTCGCATGTAGAGAGTCAAGGTCTGCTCGTCGAAGCCGAACCGTCGGTACATGTCCATGAAGGCTCCACCGAAAATCTTGAATGCATCCCAGCCAACTCGTCCAAGTATCTCTTCGTAATGATCACCCGTGCTGGCCGACCCGTGTTGGGCTTCGAGGTGCTGGCCGCCGACCTGACCACCCGCGAAGGAGTGGATGCGGTGTGCGCGCGCATTGGTGACGTGGCGCGTCCCATCGATCTGGTGGTGAACAATGCCGGGTTCGGTTCGTCGGGGTACTTCGAGCAGATCGACCCGACCCGACTCGATGACGAGATTTCGCTCAATGTGAGGGCGCTAGTCCGGTTGTCGCACGCGGCGATGAGCGTGATGGTGGATCGTCGGCGCGGGTGGATTCTGAACGTGTCGAGCGTGGCGGGCTTTCAGGCCGGACCGCGGCTGGCGGTGTACGCGGCCACCAAGGCCTTCGTCACCAGCTTCAGTGAGGCGGTGCACGAGGAGGCCAAGCGGGCCGGCGTGCACGTGACGGCGTTGTGTCCGGGGTTGACACGCACCGAGTTCCAGAGTGTGAGCAACACCGAGGGGTTACAGCGCGGGTTCCCAGTCTTCGCCTGGTTGACCGCCGAGAAGGTGGCGGCCGACGGATTGGCGGACTGCGCTAAGGGCCGGGCTATCAGTGTGCCGGGTGCGCTGTACAAGGGGCTGGTGTGGGGGAGTGCGTTGTTGCCGCGAGCGGTGAAGCGCTGGGTGTACGCCACCGCGATGAAACGCGGTTGAGCGGTGGCCCATGAATGGCTTGTCCAGCAGTTGAATTTGGTTGTCAGGAGGCTTGACGGAAAATCTCAAATCGTTCAGCTAGAAGATCTCGGTTTGGTCGATGAGCCTTCGTTGACGGAATCTGCCGAAGCGTCTGGCCGTTCATCTCCTTGATCGAGTGCTGCAGAGTGGGGCCGTCAAAAGTCTCAAGGACCGTATCCTTTACATGAATCTGATAGTCGGGCGATATGCCAATGATGTTTGAATCGTATGCGCCGTGGTGAATTTTGCAGAGCGAGAGTCCATTGTTGATGCTTGCTGACCCGCCTTGTGAGTCGGGCTTGATGTGGGCCGCATCCAGCAACTCAGTGAACGGAAGTCGGCAAACCGCGCAGCGTTCTTCGTAGGCATGGATGACACGGGCGCGAAAAATCGGCTGGTGGTAGCGAGTTTTCACGATTCGCTCGTTGTATCGCTTCACTATCTCAAGCGCGCCGGGCGACTGCTCTGGCGCGATTACTTGTTGTCCAACCTCAAGCGCTACGACGAACTGGTGTTGTGACGGTTCTTCGCCAACGAGATAAACGGGAAAACGAATATCGAACAACTGAGTCTTTGTCCCTGGGATAAATCCGATGCCAACAAGCCAAATCAGGGGAAGACCTCGCTCCATTGCGCGGCGGAGCGCGCGGTTATCACTTTGGTTCGGATCAGTACCACGCCACTTATAGCGCTGCATCCCGTCGGGACCTTCGCCATCCTCGTATGGTCTTGGCTTGCCGTCCTCGACATACGCAGTTGATATCGCGATTGCTGAGTCGCTCAGAGCTGCGATCTTCCAGATGCCGGTCTGCGGACCGATGAGTCGGTACTTCTTCCCGTTGAATCGGAATTCAGCTAGTTCGTCACGCGTAAAAAAGGGTTTCCTCAGTTGTTGGGCTCTGATCCATGCAAAGGCCGCTTCACGAAACTCAAGTTCCTCAGCATCGTTCAGCACGTGGGCAGCTTAGAACAGATGATGTTATGACCTTGACGGCCACCTAAACCGTCTAGATCTCGACGGCGTATGGCTTGAACCCTCTCAACTTGGGCGAATGAGCGCCCAAGAATGACCGCTACGCGGTCCCAATCGGTCACGCGTAGTCGACGCTGGAGATCTGGCTGAGCTTGTCCAGTTGATGGTGGGCTTCGATCATGCGCACCGTCCCCGAATGCGAACGCATCACCAGGCTCTGTGTGATCGCACCACCCGCGTGGAACCGCACACCCTTCAACAACTCACCATCGGTCACGCCCGTGCCGGCGAAGAAGCAGTTGTCGCCGCGCACCAGGTCATCGGTGGTCAACACCGCATCCAGGTCATAATCATCCGCGAAATCGAAGTTTGGCCAAACATAGGAAATGCTCAACCTAGAGAATGGCGTTCTGCGCTAGGCAATTCTCAAACCGTTCGGATTTCGCTGGTTGTCCAAAGGATACTCGGCTATGGAAGCGGACAAATTGAGGCAATAAGATCCCTGCGAGGGGGATGGAGTGCACGGAATACCGGAGAAATACGAATTCTGTCTCGCATGCGGCTTCCCAGGCCCTCACGGTCGGCGATGTGGTGATTGCGGTACTGCGGTTGAGGTCGCTCCACCTACTGAAATTCAGATTGGATCGATTTCTTCTCGCATTCCGCCGAAGGGTGGCGTTGCGCCAGCGGCCCTGATCTACCGACACCCCTCAGGCTTCGTCGAGATCATGGATAGCACGGGCCGCACGTCCCCGACGGTCGATTCCGGTCCCGAAATCCACGACGCGATCCACGGTGTCGAGGTTGTTCGGTCGTTCGGAGCAGCACTCGCGTGGGCCATATCCGAAGTCTTGAACATGGCTCCGAGCAATTTCCCACAGGTGTATCGCGACGTGTTCGCGCGCAATCTTTCCGGTCTCGGGGAGGTGCGACGCGCCGCAATAGAGCTGGCGCGGGCCGGCCTCGTCGAATTCCTGCCCCATTTGACTCTTACTCCGAACGAAAGACGCTGGTGGACATCGCTGGCCCTGATCCGCGTCGGTGATCTTGAATCAGCTCTCGAACACCTCGAAGAACTCCCCGCCGGGAGATATCCGATTCGGATGCTTCTTGTTCCAGTTCTCGCGAAGGAGTTGGGTATCACAAGATCCAAGAAGGAGTCGGCGCTAGCTGTTGGCGAGCTCGCTACAGCAGGCGTCAACTCACTTGCGGAGTTCCGCTATCTCGCGCGCTTGGCCCATTTGGATCAGCCGACAATTGAGCAGCTTTCGATGAACCGCTTGCCATCCACGCAGTTGCAGTTCGGGGCATTGAAGCCTCCGGTAATACTTCAGATCGTCGACGGCGCGCGGACCAAACAATCAATTGATGAGGTGCTCCGTTTCCCAAGTCGAATGAGCGCGTCCATTATCGACGACCTGATTGATGCTCGGGTCAAGATGCCGGTGGACGTTTTCGACTCGATGGACACCGAAACACGTAGGTACTTGATCGCACGGATCGACCCGTCCTTGCTTCGAGATGATGAAGTCGAAGCACTCGGACTCACGGCCGAGGGACAACGCAGAAGGGCCCTCAAGGGTGACATGAATGACCTTGTTGAACTGCCGGGCATCCCCGATGAAATTCGCCTCAAGGCATTGTTCGTGCGCGATCAGGTCATCACGGGTGAGATGCGTGAATCGCTGCCCCAGTGGGTTTCCGATCTCGAAGAGTTCCTAACCCCGAAGTCTGAATCCAGAAACGTCACTCCGCATCTCCTTTCGGACGGGTTCCTATGGGACTACCTTGCCGAAGTCCTCGGTCCCTCAGTCTTGAAAATGACCCCGTCACAGGACTCGCGCACGCGCCGCTTCCTCGGATGGGCAAGTCTAAAACGGGCGATACTGCACCTTCACGAGAATCAGATCGACGGTGCCATCGAGGCGGCCAAATCCGTCCTGAAACACGCAACTACGGAGGACGTACGAGATGAAGCGATCAACATCATCGCTTGTGCCCACTGGCTTGCAGGTCGAGATTCGGACGCCGTGGCTGCGTTGCAAAATGCACTTCAGGGTCAGCGGAACCCGTCCCTTCAGGTGAACCTTGGGGTGGTGGCATCCACCGCAGACCCGGAAGTTGCGGCACTCGAACTGGCGAGGCTGGTCGCCGAGGCAGATTCGCTTGAATTGCGAAGCAACGCTGCCGTGCGTGCAGCGGGGATCTGGCTGCAGGACGAGAACCCTTGGAAGTCGGAGGTCCAATCTGGCATGCCGCCGCAAATCAGAGATGCCCTACGGTCGATGATCGTCGAGCCGATCACGATTCAGACTTTCGCGGTCATTGCCAAAGTCTTGGCTTTTCAGGACAGTGAATGGTTCGCTGACAACTCGAATTACAGACAATCACCACATTTTTCGACCGTCGAAGCACGGGTTCTCGGGGCGCGTGCTGCGGGCCTCGACGAATACGTCAAAGCAATGTCGAGAGAAGTGGCGAATTCACCGACGTCGACCTGGCTCGTGGAGGAGCGAGACATTTTCGTGACGGGTGCCATACGCGATGCGTTCGCCAATCCGGATCTCGGCGCGGGCTTTTTCCTATTCGAGGCCGTTCACAACGGCCTACCGGTCATCGATCGACACAAGATCGTTCTTGTCCCACTCGGAGTCATGGAGATGTGCACGATGATTTCGACAGATCGGGGCGAGCCCGACGACCGTTTCTTTGCCGGACTTCTCGCGACCCAAAACCAATTCAAGGGTTCGGAATTGATGGATGAGTGGCAGAAGCTGTACGAAGAGTCCTGGCGTCGACTGACGTTGACACACTCGGCATGTGCGCATGGTCTTCTCACAAAACTTGCCGAGATTCACGACAACGGAGTCCAACAGCTTTCACAATTGGCGCCGGGGGCGGTGTCTAAGGACGCGATCATCAGCTTCTTCCGTCCTATCGTCGATGATGCCATTTCCATCGAGAGATCTCTACGGCGCTTCGTCGGGCGAACTGCAGACCCCGAAACGGGGGAAATCTTGAAGACCATCATCGGCTTCGCAGTCGAACTCAAGTCGATGTGCCAACAGAACATGTCATGAAGGAGTAACAGGTGTTTGATAAGAAACGAGATCGAGGATACGTACTTCACGATGTGCAGGACGAGCTATCTCAGATACGACTGGACATCGCCCGAATCGAGACTGCCCTCGTCGTCCGTGATCCAGGAAACGCGAGGTCCGTCGAAGCCTATGACGGTCTCCGTAAGCAGGTGGCTGCTGCTTCAGGTGACCGACGAAGACTCCTCGTGGCGTTGACGGAATTGAGCGAGTCGATACGGAAAGGGGAGACGACGGAAATGCTCGGTAATCGGGTCCGCGATTGGGCGGGTCAAACCGGACTCGTCGTGATGACTGACTTTGTCGAAGAGCATTTCGAATTGGTCGACGGCGAACCCGGTCCCCTTCGAACGATCGAGCCGGCGTATGTCGACATCGAGACTTCGCGGACCATCCGACGCGGCTTGGCGGTCGGGCGATTGCCTTCGGAGTCGGTCGATTCACCGGAGGTCGGACAGGAACCAGCAGAAGGAGAGCAGGCATGACCACAGCAGGAATCGACTTCGGGACGACGAATTCCGTGTTGTCCGTTTGGACGCCCACCGGGATCGAGGTGATCGACATCGACACTCCTCCCCTTGAGTGGGAGGAGATGGGTTTCGGAAAGGTGATGCCGACGATCATCTCGGTCGACGAATCCGGCAAGACGGTGTACGGGTGGGCGGCCAAGCAGGGAAATGGTCAGGTACTGGAGGCCGTCAAGCGCCTACTGCCGTCAGAGGAGACCGTGATGGTGGGTGATCAAGTTGTTCTCGTTGAGCAGCTGGTTGCGACATTTTTTGCGCACGTGAAGCGCAGTGCATTGGAAAAAGGCATAGAGATCGATCGGGTGGTCGTCACGATTCCGGCTAACTCCCGGGGAGTGGCCAGGTATCGAACGAAGGTATGTGCGCAGATGGCCGGTTTCGAGGTGTTGACCCTCATCAACGAACCCACCGCGGCGGCTATGGCCGCCTCCAGTCGTTTCGCCCAGGACGGACGGGTGCTGGTGATCGACTGGGGTGGCGGAACGCTGGACGTAACCGCCCTCGAATCGACCAACGGGGTGTTTATCGAAGAAGCGTCCAGCGGGGTGCCGAAATCGGGTGGAAAAGATTTCGATCAACGTCTCGCCAGTCATGTCCTGGAGGGGATCGTCGATCTCAAGTGGTCGTCTGGCTCCAGGCGTGCATTCGCTTTGGAGGTTGAACGCGCCAAGATTCGGCTCTCCAAGCAGGAATCGGTTGTGATCGCTCTTCCGGGGGGTGGCTCCAAGCAAGTCACCCGGGCCAAGTTCGAGGACATCGTTCGCCCCTTGGTGGACGATCTACGTCGCCCGATTCAGCAGTGTCTGGCCGAGGCGAAGTGGTCGGCCGCAAATGTGGATCATGTTCTATTGATTGGGGGAACCTGCAACATCCCGATCGTCCGGAAAGTCGTACACGAGTTACTCGGGATCGAACCGAGCGTTGGGCTTAACCCGATGACGGCGGTGTCGGAGGGTGCGGCCATCGCGGCGGCAATTCTGACCGACGAGATCAAAGACTTCGACTTCTTCGTCGCCACTGAACATTCGTTGGGAACAGTCACCTCTGATAACGGTGTCGACGAGTTTTCAGAGATCATTCCCAAGAATCATCAGTTGCCTGCTTCCGGAAAGAGGACCTATTTCCCGGCTCACCCCGAGCAGGAATCTGTACGCATCCGTGTTGTGGAGGGTGACCCTGGGGTTGCTCTCGACCATCCGATCAACTCGCATCTAGTTTCGTGGGAGGTTGTGCTTCCTGATCCATCACGAGGTGATGATCGATCCTTCACGCTCGAGTATCGATACGACCGGGAGGGAATCCTCCATATTCGTGCCGAAGACAATATGACCGGTTCGCTGTTGCTGGAGCAGACCATTTCATTCGGGGCCGCCGGAGACAAGAGGAAACTGGTTCAGATTGCCAAGGAAGTGAACAAGACAATCGACACAGGTGTGATCAATGACAGCCTCAGTCGATCCAGTCGCGATCCGGAAATTCAGCGCATCTTGGACCAGGCTCGTAATAAGATCGCCCCGTTCGTGGAGGACGACGTAAGCAAGATGATGCTCGAACTTGCCGCGACCATCGGGAGTGCGACGAACCCAGATGCGCAAAAAGTTGCTATCGACGATTTGAAGGCCCTGATCTCGCAGTACACCTATCTGTTGTGAGCGCGAGTATGAGTGAGAAGCGTCGTAACCCGTACTTGATACTCGGAGTTCAGTACGGTGTCGGGCGCGACGAAGCTACCCGAGCCTTCGCCGTAGCCTCAAAGCGCGCACGTCGTGATGATCAGTTTCCCCATTCGATCGAGGACCTCACGTGGGCCTTGAATCAGATCAAGTCCCAGATCGAGAATCCGACGTCAGACCTGACGACCTTTCGCGTACCAGCTGACTCCGACGCTCTGTCGGTTCCATCGCTACTCGAAAGCGACGCCTTTGCGGCAAAGCCGATCCAACGGAGAACGCCTCCTGTTGCTCAGTCGGACTTGGAAAATCTCATGAAACTAGCTCGTCTTGATCTAATCGAGCAGATTGCTCATGGCATGGCCGACAGCATTAGGAATACATTCGAGATTGGTTCGACGCGGCCCATTCCGAGTCTCGAGATATCCGACCGTCCGAATCGACCGAAGCTGCGAGTTTTCGGCCGCAAAGGTGGTGCGGGTTAGTCGCCGTTGAGACCGTTGCGTCTTGTGGTGCGGGTCGCAATGACCGGTCGATGGCTACGCCCTCGAGCTTCCAGTGGTACTCGTGGACCGACGTCTCTCGTCGCCCCTACAACGGGAATCCTCCTTCGGGGTCGGATGACATCTGTGGTGATCGGATTTGCTGATGCTCCGATCTTGAACAAGACGCCTTCGCGAAAACGGGAGATGCTCCCGGCGGCTGTGTAGCGGGGCCACATTTGCGCGAACCCGTTTCGGTAAACATCGACAGCGTTGGTCTCCAAAAGCACCCTGCGTTCGTGACGTTGCGGCCCGGCCTCGTGATCGATCCAAAGGGCTCGAATAACTTCGCAGAACCCCTCCTCTTCCTCGCCAGATAGTCCGTGGGGGCCGATGTACGTCAACGTGAATGGGTCGGCTGCAAGAAGGAGATGGCCGTACTCGTGTGCCAGCGCTTCCTTCGCGTTCGACTCGGGAATTCCCGTTACGACGTCGATCGCCGCTCGAAATCCGGCGTGATCTTGTACCCATCGGGTCTCGGCATACTGGGTACCTCGAAGCGCCTTCGCATCGGAAAGTCCGAGCGTCGCCTGATCGAGCCGATGCGCCCCGATTTGTTGCGTTAGCCAGATGAGCACCGGCTCTGCAAGGGCTTGGAGTTCGCCGTTCGTTCTGACTGCTGACGATGCGCAAGGCCCGCACGAAGAACCCTTCGCGGTGGAGAATCGCCCGCACCACCGGCAGCCTGTCGCCCCTGGATGACCCCCACAGATGGTCTCCCCCAACGGAGAGATCAGGTGCGGTCCGATGATCGGCACTCGGCAGAGAACACAAATAGCCATAATCTGGCCAGAGCATAAGCCGTCTAAATTCGGGGTTACATCAGGCTTCGGGCTATTAGTGTTATTGAGTCGCTCCATAGATCCCAGAAGGTTCGTACATGTCCGATCAGCCTCGTCCCCGTCCTCGACTCTCTCCCACCGGGGAGTACCTCGACCCACAAACTGGAGCGCCGTACTCATCAGGCTCTGGAGCCGCGGCGAACCAATGGTCGAATCAGAGTGGTCCTAGCGGACCGCCGCCCCAACCTCCGCCGTACACCTTTTCGCAGCCACCCATGATGCCGCCCTCCGGAATCGCGGGCAAGAAAATGGCGGCGGGAATTTGCGGAATCCTCATCGGGGGATTGGGGATTCACAAGTTCATACTCGGCTACTCGACCGCGGGGCTGATCATGTTGCTCGTCTCGGTCCTCACCTGCGGGATTGGTCTGATTCCGATGTCGATCATTGGGCTCATCGAGGGAATCATGTATCTCACCAAGTCGGATGCTGAGTTCGAAGCCCAGTACGGCAACAACCAGCGCCCATGGTTCTGACGCATTGACCGTTCCCTTTGATTGATCGTTCTAGACGGTTAAGAGGGTTTCTTCTGTTGTTTATCTAAAGGTTCGTGTGAGTATTAGGCTAAAAGACAATCAGGTTTCGTCGAGGGGGGAGGAATTTGGATGGCCAAATTCGGCTCGTTGCCGCCCCTCGACCCGTCTTCGCGAATCAACAGCGGAGCCTTCGGAACCTTGTATCAGGATCCCAGAAATCCGACGCACTGCATCAAAGCACTGAAGACTCCACTAGCTGGAGACGAGGGTCGCGCTCTGATCCGGTTGGCCGAAGTTGCTCGCTGGGCTCGACCCAGTGACTCGGCGCAGTTGTCCACTCGTTTTGCATGGCCCCTCGAGATTTTCGGGACGAATGACGAGGTTCATGGTTATACCATGCCCCTGGCTCCTGCTTCTTGTTTTTTCGAACTGACAGCCGCGAAACGAACGAGACGCGAGACCTTACAAATCAAGTTTCTGACCGATGACAGTTACTGGCGAAGCGCCGCGATCAGTAGCGCAAAACCCAGCGTTGGATATCAGGATCGTCTGGAGATCGCGATCGACTGCCTCGACTCGATGGATGTGCTTCACCGGCACGGCCTGTCCTACGGAGACATCTCAGGCAACAATGTGGTTGCGCGTTTGGATGAACGTCCGGGGGTGTTCTTCTTCGATGCCGATTCCATCAGTCCGCTGGAGTTGAGAGCAAAGAATCCTTTGATGTCCCCGGGGTGGGAAACACCGGATGGTTTGGACCCGATCTCCATCGACCGAAGTCGATTCTCGATCTTGGTGATTCGATTGCTACTGGAAGAACCCAACGTCTTTCCTGATTGGGAGGCAGTTTCGCGTCTGCCGAATTCTGGCAAGGAGCAATTCGGTGAGTCACTTGTGCGGTGTTATTTCGCCGGCCTCGAGAAGGATTTTCTAGATCTTTCCCGGCTTATGCGGGAGGCGCGAGAGGATTGGCGCGACAGTCGAGCCATCAGAGCAGCCGTTGATGCTGGTTACGCTCGATGGTTGTTGCGCGAGCGATCAGAGGCTCGAAGCCCCGAGGAGAAGCGGCTGATTTACTTGGCCGAAGCGCAAGTGGGTTACGAGACTCAGATTGACGAGGCAGCGGGACTCGAGTATCGAAAGCTGTTGCGACGAGTTCGCGCCTTGAATGGTGGATTCTCTCTTGATGCACGCCCACGTGTGGAACTTCTGAAGGCACCGGCTACTGCCGAGGACCTTCACCAACTGGTGTATGACGCGATGTTTGTGGAAATTACGAGCCACTTTTCCGTTGCTGGGTTGGGACCGCTTGAGTCGGACTCCTGGATGGAACGCGCCGTTCAGCACGCCCACTTGGAGGTTGAGTCGACCAGGATCGAACTGTCGGTACGTCCCGGTGAGGCTGACGTGTCCTTCCGCTGGCCGGAAGCCCCATTCGTCAACTGTGCACGACTGGAGATCGAAGTTGGCGGGCGTCGGCAGGAGCATTTGGTCCGACGAGGACAAGGTTCGGATGTACCGCTGAGGCAGATCAAGGCACCCCAAGGATGTTCGGGGCAGGTGAGCGTTTGTCTTGGCTCCGAATCACCATCAGGCCGTATCTTCTATTCGAGTGTGACGCAGCAGGCACGTGTGTGGGTGGACCCGATTCCCGCTCCGACCACTTCCCATCGCCCGTCACTCTCATCGTCGGGGAACGGCCCCTTTGATGTCGAGTTCGTCGACCCGATCGAAGAAGAAAGACGTCGGTTGGAACAAGAGCGCCTCCGCCGAGTCACGAGGCGGCGCAACTTGGCTATCTCCGCGGTAGTTGTGGTCCTTCTCGGTGTGCGCGGCAAGATCGGATACGACCGGTATCTGGTGGACGACCCCCTGTCCGTGGAGTCGATTCGCCTGAACCTCGCCCTCGATGAGTCCATGCGGGTCGGACTATCGGTAAGCGGGGGGATAACGATTGATGACCAGATCGCGATCTTCGGTTCTAACGATGGAAAACGGTGGACGCTCGACAAATTTGTGAACGATGTGCTCATCGATGGAGTGACGATCGACCTTGGTAGACCGGCCACTCGATACATTCGGGCGCGATATCTCGACGGAGGTCGTCTGAGTGATGTGGAGGCGGTCATCGGGGCCTTCCCCACCGGCTTCTCGGCCCCACCAGTGGTGATACGCGATGGATCGACGTACTTCGTTCAGTGGGATCCGATGCCGTCGGACGACCACGGAGTCGTGATTCGGTACAACTACGAAGTTCTGCGGACGCTTCGCGGTACTCCCACCTGGCTGGGCTATTTCACAACCCGCGCTCGAACATCGGATTTCGCGCTCGAAGCGTCGGAGGGTACTCCACCCATACGGGTCCAAGCAGTCTTTGCCGATGGTTTCGTCGGTCCGATGCAGGATGCAATCACCCAGACCCCAGAGCTAGGTCAATAGAGAAGAGGAACGTATGAGCAATGACGACGATGCAATCGAGTCGATCAAAGTCACACCTGGGCAACGTCCGGTCGTGCGACTGAGCAAAGACTCGACCCCGCCTGAAGCAAGTCAGCCGGCACCGGACGATACACCGAAACCTTCGACATCTGCTCCGGTTGAGGCAACCGGTGACTCGTCACTCTCACTCCCTTCGTGGTTGCGCAAGGGCGCCGTAGAACCGGTTGCCCCAACAGCTACCGAGGCGGCCGACTCCGATGCAATTGTGGACGCCGTCGGAGGCGGTGACGAGGACGAAGAAGGCTCACAAGTGACGCCCGAGACCGTTGGTTCTATCGACAAGGAAAGCGAGGAAGATTTAGCGTCCCATGGACAGTCGGATTTCGACGAGACGGACACCCCGGTTTCGGAGACAGGGGACGTACTGACTGTTTCGATGGGAGTGGAGTCATCCGAGTCGGCGCCGTCACCAGTGTTCGCGACGAGCCTCACATCCGGTCAGACCATGGCGACGGTTAGTGAGTGGGCAAGAAAGTGGAACGTCGACGACGATCCCTATGTAAGCGGGCTGGTTGCCGCCTTGGGTCGCCGCGACAACATGAGTATGTGGGCCTCACTCGACCCCATGGAGATGTTGCCCGACCCTGAGATTCGATCCGGCGGCTTGATGAAACGCATCGCCCGTGTGCTGACCGTGATTCGTAACGTCTTGGTGTTCGTGCCGGTGGCCTTGACGTGGCTGTCGATTCAACACGCGACTGAGGCCTTCGGGAAGTACCTCCGCGAATCCAACAAGGCGGGAGAGGAAATCAGTTTCCTCCAGTTCTGGCAGAGTCCGGAGGGCTTCCTTGCGGATCACTGGCGTATTCAGGACATTGCTCGTCTCGATGCCATCATCATTTTTTTGATCGTGGCGGCAACTCTGGTGGCCAACACCCTCGAATCGCGACACCGAGCGGTGAATTCCAGTGTGGGGCGTGAGGTGCAGAAGGAACGTACTCGCGTAGGTCTGATGATCGCGGAGTCGCTACAAGGCAACAAGTCGGCGAGCCCGGAGTCGATCACCGAATCGCTGGCGCTGGCCCTGAATGATCTGTCGCAAGCAGCGCGTGACGTGAGTTTGGCGGCGGCCCGCATGGAAGCCGCTTCGGTGGGTATCGACTCGTTGAGCCCACGAATCGAGAACCTGAACGGAAGAATCACCGACCTCGATCAACGTTTCGCCAAGGACGTCGTAAAGTCTGTGGACTCACTGGTGTCCTCGGTTTCCACTCTCGGTGTGGCCATGGGTGGGGACATGCAGAAGTTCGTGGCCGACGTGCTGGCGGGCCTCGAGGAAGTGAACGACGGGTTCAAGAAGACTTTCGTCGCCGTCGAATTCGGCACCAAGCAGTTGCGCGACGATCTCGACGCGATTCATCGGAAGCTCCGGCCATGATTCGACGACGACGACGAGGCGAGTCAGCCGAATCCGCGCAGGACGAGGCGATGGGATTGTCGGGTTGGCTGTATACAGACCTGATGCTCGGCCTAGTGGTGGTCTTTCTCGGCGCCGTGGTGATCACCGTTCCGACGTTTGCCAAGGATGATGACGGAGACATGGTGATCGTGACCACGACGACGACCACCACAACTATCCCGTTGGATCTCTGTACTTCGTTGTTTGAACCCAGTAAAGAAAGGGATCCAAATCTCTTGCTGCGACTCCGCATTGATCTAAGTGACGAGGAATTGATGTCTCAATTCAAGTTCCAACTTGCCAATCTTTACGAGGTTTTCAACAGCCGACCGGAAGTTGCCGACGGTCAGTTCGATATTGCTACCACGAAGATCGGCTTCGTATTTTTTCAGCAGGGGAAGAGGTCTGACGGCGACAACTCGGTCGACGAAGCTAGGGAGATGAGATCCCGTCTGGGCACACTTTTGCCGGAAATCTTGGGTGAGTCCGGTGCAAGGTATGGAAACACAGCATCCGAAGATTACGGCATCGTCGTAATAGAGTTGTTCCCCCTGTTAGAAACGCCGTGCGACTCGAGTTAACAACTAAAGATTTTTCAACTGAATAATGGGCCGCTTCGATCCACTCGAATTCTTGTTGGAGTCCTCGATTGGGACGAATGCTTCCGATCTCGATACGGTGACTTCTATTTGGTATCTCCAGAAGTATTCGGCGAGAGCCCTACTTGGATGCAGGCCGATCAGATCCTTAGTTGTGGTGATTCTATTCATGACCTCTGGCTCCGCCGCTTCAACTCCAATGGCCAGAATCTGAGGCCGTGAATGGTGTTTTAAAAGGGAGTCATAAGCTGGCTGCCAAGAATCATTTGGTGTACTGCCGCTAATGAAAATTACTAATGGACGCATCGCGACGGAAAATCCCTGTGCGTTGAGCATGGCAACATCGCGCTCGATGGCCTTGAGCAGCAATTCAAATACTGGTCCGTATCGTCGATGTTTTCCTGACAAGGCAAGACTGGGCATGTTTGCCACTTCTGTAAACTCGGTTAGAGGAAGAACGACCGAGGCCTCATCCGAAAAAGTGATTACAGATAGCCAAGATTTGTCGAGCATAAGGGGATCAGCGGTTAGATTTTGGTGAATTTCTTTGACGAATTCGTTAACTGCACTGATTCCGTGTGAGCCCATCGAATCTGATTCATCACAAATGAGATAGAAGGTTTGAGCGCTCGATGGAACTATTCGCGTCGTGGAAGGTTGCGTGTTGATTTGTGGCCTGATGGTCCGATTGATTCCGGTCACGGGCGTTCCCGTGGCTGCTACGACCGGCCTTCCGTTGAACTTGAAAAGTTGATCCAGCCTCCGCACCCAATCGCTCGAGCTTGGTCGATTCGTTGCACCAACACTCGCGGCGATGAGCGAGATGAGGTCGCCCGGGATTTCGCTAGGCCGCGATCTGTTGACGACTTCGGGGGTGACGACCGAGCTCGGGTCGTTCCACAAAGAGCGGAACGCCGCCACTCCGAGCTTGTAGATATCGCTCTCTTTGCACGTTTGTCTGCCCTGTAAGGTTGGATCGATCCAGCCGGGCGATTCCTTGTGAACGCAAACACCCTTGCGACCATCGATACGGAAACTGTCACAGTCGATGATGATCACCCGATTTGGTTGCGTCGTCCAGATCAGGTTCTTGCCCGACATATCCCCGACGATGATGTCGTGTTGATGCAAGAGGTCGACCGTGGCTACCAGGTCCTTGATCAGCATGATCTTTTCCTCCACGGAGGGACGGGGTACCTCGGAGATCATGTGCCTCGGCAGGGGTGCGTCCTGATATGAAAGGTGATTCCAATCGCACAAAACGCGCTTGGGATTCGAGCGCAATCCGTAACGGCGATAGAAGGTTTCCTCGATCGCCGGCATGAGAAACCCACGCTTCTCTGCGCCGTGAGCGACCAAGGATTGTGGCCAGACGGTGCGGCTGAGGAGACGGGCTTGATGGGAGGCTTCCCAAGTGCCAATGATGGACATCAGATCCTCGAGAGCCTGGATGTTCAAGTGTGGCAGTTGGTTTGCCTTGTATTCCTTGTAGACGAGGTTGGGCTGGTTGCGAATGCGGAAGACGATGCCTTCTCCACCCTCGCTCAAGCGTTCGACGTTCTGGGAGATGCTGGCGAAGGAAATGACCGACACTTTGCTACCTGTCGACCCAGATGACCGCGGCAGTTCGGTCATCGTCGGCACTCTGCGTCTCGAAGGACACGTCGCGGACGAAGTCGAGTAATCCGACAGGGCTCGACCAACGGTGGGCTAGATCCTGACCGAGTGCGGTCATCTGGTCGTTGAACCGGATGTAGTTGCCGACACCGTCGGATGAGAGAAGTACTGCAGAGCCGGGGAAGAGATCGACTTCGCGGAGGTCCATACGCGGTGAGTTGATTGCGCCCTCGGTCGCCGAACTCCAAACCCCGGTGCCGTCTTTGTCTTGGTCGACTCGAAACCATTCCCGGTCGAAGAGATGGAAGGCCGGACTGTCGCCGATGAAACCGAAAAGTGCCGTACGTCGCCCGGAGTTCTCGGTGGAGAAGGCGGGAACGACGGCGAAAGTCATCGTGCACTGGAGGTCGCGCGCGTCGATCTTCTCGCGCGGGATACTCGGTGCATCGAAATCTTCCGAGCGGTACGCGAGAACCCGGGTACTCACGTACTTTATGGTCTCGGACTGGTTCTCGGCGAGAACTTCGTTGTAGTTGTCGGGGCAGTGGGTAATCGTCATCGAGAGAATCGAGACCATGTGATGAGCGAAGAGACGCGCACCAAAACTCGAGAATTGCGCCGAACCCATGCCGTCGCAAACGACAACGATGGCGTATGGGCGACCGTCTTCCAAGGTTGTAACCCCGGTGGCATACGAGTCCTGATTTTCCGCACCCCCAAGGCGGTGCTTATGTCCCCGCACAGATGTGGCCGCTATTGCAAGATCGCCGACTGTGCCGACGTGAGCGCGAAGATCGTTGCCCTCGCCACTGCGAGCCAGTTTCCACCAGTCGCGGTCACTCCACCACGGCATGGATCCGAATGTGGTCTTCTCGCCGTACAACTGGGGAACAATCGTTTGTCGGGATTCGACATCGGTAGTCGGTGGGACGCTGAGGCCGACATTCGAGCCGGTGGTCACCCGTAGATCCGGGGCCATAGCCGAAGGCGGGTCGAGTGGATCAATCCACCCCGAGTCGTCGGGAACCGGGTCCTCTCGACCCTTGTCTCGGGAATTCTTCTTGAACATCGACAAATGTCAGAGGGTGTCCAGCGGCACCGAGTCAAACCCGTCGATCACCGGTGGAAGATCGATGTTGGCCGGACCGTTGTGTGCATTGGATGCCGAGGTAATGATGGTGTTGCCGATCGAACTCATCACGTTCGCTAAGGCTCGTCCCGCCGAAGCGCGATCGCGACCCACATAACACCGAAGGGTGGCGATCTTGGCGAGAATCGCGGGGTCGGCTCCGTCCACGCCAAATGCGACAATATGAGGGCGATAGGCGTGGTTGACCAGCCCTTGATACGAGGACTCCCAGTGGTCGGATGGCTCTCCGTCACTCATAAAAAAGACGCACGGCCGATATACGCGGAAGCCTTGGTTTTTCATGGAGTTGACATCGTTCTCGATGGTGTTCTGAAGAAGCGAGAAGGCAGTTCCGTAGTTGGTCAGCCCGGACTCGGTGACACCGGGCATGTCCGCAACGTCTGTGACCTTGCACAGGGGAAGGATCACCTCGGCGTTGTCGGAAAACGCAATGATTGCGAGTCGACTCTTGTCGACAACCAGCGGGTCGGCCGCCAAGGTGGCGTGCAGCTCCGGAAGCGCCTGATTGATCGCGGCTATGCCCCCATTGGGCCCCATCGATCCGGACTCGTCGCAGACGATGTAAAAGAGCAGAACTTCCTGTCCGGTCATGTTTTGCATGTGTATCTCCTACCTTGCTCTCGGGTTGTGGCTTTTGTTTCGATTTGGTTTTCGGTTTTCAATTGAACCGTGATTCATGTCTTCTACTGGGGTTTGGTTGGCAGACGCGGGCGCGCAGCCGGAGGGGCGCTCTGGGGCGTCGGGCGGGGGGCCTGAGGCGCAGGTGCGTTTTGCCAAGGCTGCGAAGCGCCGTGTTGATTAGCGGGCATGCGCTGCGGCTGGGAAGGGGCGGTAACCGGCTGGTTCGGGTTGCCAAACGTGGTCTGGGCTCCCTTCATCCCGATGCGGACGTCCGTGTTTCCTATTCTCAAGACGTCACCATGTGCTGCACGTCCTTGATTCACGATGGACCCGTTCTGAACAACGGTGTTCTGGCCTGAGCAGACGAACGAAGCTACATTGCCGCTCATATCGATGAAGAGATGAACTTCGGCGATGGCCCGGTCACTCAAGAGGCAGACTCCAGCGGAACGTGAAGAACCGACGGTGGTTCGCGTCTCCATGATCAAGAACTGACGCCCTCGCATCTCACCAGAGAGAACTTCAAGCCACATGTTCGTGCGGGCCGTGTCGATCAAGCCGATGAGCACACCCATCAGCGTCGAAATCAAGGTGATTCCCAAGGCACGTGCGAGGACATCAGTGCCAAAGGAGTCGAAAAGGAGGCCCCCGATCAGTCCTCCACCTGCTCCGCCGATCAGCCCATTTTGTAGACGCTTGACGGAGCGAAATGAGGCGCCCACTGCCAGTCCACCGAGCGCACCGGCGATCATCCAACCGATTGCACGGGCGAGTCGCACACTGCCTTCGTCGGAGACCATCGCCTCGAAAAAGGTTTGTGCGATGAACCCCGCTACGAATCCACCGGCACCGAGTGCGCCGACCGCGATGGCGATCGATTCGGGTGGCGGGACTCGGCGATCGAGGAGGGCGTTGCCGACGATGATGGCCGCACCAATACCGAAGAGTGCTAGTCCGAACCAGATGCCGGTGACGACTTTCAACTGGAGCGCTGAGTCGACTTCCAGGTCGACGAGCACCTCCGAAAGCACGAACCCAATAAATCCGCCCGCCAACCCGCTCAGGGCCAGGACCCCCAGCCGATTAACAGTCTTGATTCCCCCAGCGACCTCTTTGCCCCCGAACTTATTCATCGACCGAACATAACACCTTTGGATTGATGCTGAAACATGTTCATTTTGGGATTCCCCTTATGCTCAGGCGTCAATATGGCGAAGTTGCCCTGCCCTCATTGTCGGCTACTGATCGATGAAGTCGAAACAACCTGCCCCTCATGCGGCAAGGCGATCACCGGCCCCTCCCCGCTGGCCCGGCCCCGAGCGCGAGTGGTGCCGAGGACGGGTCAGTCGACTTCGAACCATGTGGGTTCACCTTCAATGGCTGCGACACCGAACGCGGCCGCACCCAAACGGCAACAACCTCCTCGCCATGATGGAGTCACTTCTCGCAGACTTCAACGTGTTCTGGCTTGGAGTTCGAGTCGGTGGCCCATTGTATGTGGAGCAATCATCGCGCTGATTTTCGTAGGCGGACTGTTGTTGGGAGTAGGCGATGGTGGCACGGTCGATGCCCCGACTGCTGAGAACACAACTCCGGTAGGTCCAGATACTGATGTCGCGGAAGTACCGTCGACGACGAGTCAGCCGTCGTCGACGACGATTGCCCCCAATGGAGCGGCGGATGCCAACGAGAGCTCGAACGAAGAACGTTCCGTTGTGATGATTCGTGTGTTCGAGGGTGACGTGGAGTGTGGGGGTGCGTCTGGTGTGGTCTTCCCGACTTCGGAGTACATCATCACAAATGATCATGTCGTCTCGGCCGATGAAGAGTGCTCGCCGGATGAATTCGAGATCTGGTTGACGACGAACGGCTCTCGGTCGGTCAAGTACGGATTCGATGCAGAACTCGTCGGATCGGACGTTTTGTCCGATCTCGGTATTCTGCGAGTCATCGGGACGAGGGAGAGTATCGAGGAACTAGTTCCACTTGAAGCCGCGGTTGATCAGAACATCGGGAACGAGATCTTGTTATTCGGCTTCCCGGGAATCGCCGGGGATTCACTCACGGTTTCCAAGGGAATCGTCAGCGGATTCATCAATCAAGATGGAAGTAGCTGGATCAAGACCGATGCTGCGGCCTCAGGAGGAAGCAGCGGCGGGCCCGCCGTAACGAGGGGACGAAAGCTCGTCGGTGTCGTGTCTCAGGCCGGTTCGTCGTCCAACGGAGAAATCGTTGATTGTCGTTTGGTGGCCGACACGAACGGCGACGGATTCATCGATGAACGAGACTCGTGCGTGCCGATTGGTTCTGGGTTCACACTCTTGGTGCCGTTGGAGAAGATTCTCCGCTTGTTGGAAACCGTAGTCCCCTGAAGGTACGGCATCTATCGGTAGGCACTGATCGAGAATGAAATAGAACTACGTCCGCATCCGAATTGTGGAGAGATCTCCACCGTCAAGGTGCCCGAAGCGGAGTCAACCGAAATGCCGTCAGTAGTGGGTGTCAGCGACTCCGCTACCAGATTGAGGGTCACCACCGCAGTTGTGTTTCTACCGCCACACGAGTAGATCATCGTATTGCGTCCGGAGGCCTTGAATCCTCCCGGAGTGGCCCCGCCTGACGTAATGGGGGGAACGGAGTAGTTTCCGAAGGTGGCACTTCCGTAACTGATGGTCATCGACGTGGGGTATTGGCTGCAAATCGTCGAGTTGCTACTCCATCCGGAGCAGACGCCTGGACTGCTCAGTTCCACTGTCCAGTATCCGTCATAGTCAAAGAGGGTCGATTGTGGGGCGCTCAGTAGTTCGATTTCGGATTGAGCAATTTGCAAATCTGACTCCAAGTCGTTGATCGTCGCTTCGCTGGTCCTCAGATTCGACTCCAAGTCGTTGATCGTCGCTTCGCTGGTCCTCAGATTCGACTCCAAGTCGCTGATCGTCGCTTCGGCGGTCCTCAGATTCGATCCCATCTCTTTGGCGTCTGCTTCAGCAGATCGGAGGTCTGAATCAAGAACCGCGACATCGCCCCGCAATGCCTTCGAAGTTGCTTGCTCGTTCCGAACGGTGGTGATGCCAGTTATCAGAGCTATGATGAGAACCGAGGCGGCGGCAATTCTTCGAACCCATCGAAGCCTCCGTTTTAGGCGGGGTGTCTCCGGGCTCGAAATTCGCCGGAGGACTGCTCTCATTGTCTTCAACGGATTTGGCTTTTGCTCGGTCAGCGGCCGCGCCGAACCCTGTGCCGGGTCTTCGCTGATCGATGAACGAATGACCGACAACGTGGGCCGCTCGTCGACTCGGAGCGATAGAGCATGGCTCAGGGAGACTTTCAGCGGTTCCTCGAGATCGGATCGAGTGATTAACTCACGTGCGTGTTGGGATGCCTCCGCACAATTCTTGATGAGGGCGTCGTCGATCATTCCGATCAGTTGGGCGAACAACAAGGCGATGGCACGAACGTCCTCAGATTCCCGAGGAGGTTCCGATCGTTCCATCTCCTCTGAAGTCCAGATGCTCCTCGGCCGGCTACCGGGGGGAGCCAACTGTCGATCGATGCATTCGTAACTGGGGATCAATTCGACACCTGACTCGTTGACAAAGACCGTGTCAGGGTTGATGTTTCCGTGAGGAAGTCCGAGGTGGTAGAGCTCGATGACGACGTCGATCACACGAGCGAGGAGTGTTCGAGCAATGTCGGCAGGAAGCGGGCCATTAGATCCCTGGATCGTTCGAAGAGACTGTCCGGAAGGCACTGAGTGGATAACCCACTCGGGATTGTCGCCTTCGTCGACGGTGATCGGCGGAGCGACGACCGCGGGGGTGCCCAACTTCCTTCGCTCCTGAAGTTCGGTCATCGACGGGTTCAGGCCCAACGGCAGCGGACTCACTGGAGATGTCCATTGAATCCGGGATGCGCCGGGCTCGGTCGAGATCATCCGTAAATGTGCCCCAATGAGGCGAAGGGTCTCCTTGCTGTTGTTGGAGACTTGACCCTGATCCCCCATCACGTACTCCTCCTTGCCGAATTGGCTTCGGCCCAATCTGTGATCACGCGAGATTGGTCTTACCGAATACCTTGCTGGGCTGAACGGTACCCAAAACTTTGACGACAAATTCCCCAAAGCGGCCAAATCCTTAAGTTGAACATCGCCTGAAGCGCGGTGTTATGCCGTACCTTGTTCTCCGGTCAGTTCAATATTTGATCGCAAAGGGAGATTCAGATGTCTGAAAGTAGAGGCCGATCGAGGTGGGTTTCTGGTGGGGTGTGTGTCGTCGTCTTGGCCACCTATGTCGCCTTGATTCTGATTGCTGGTTCCTGGCAGGGTCCGCGAGTCGAGGTGGATGCGAGGCTGGATCTGAAGATGGGCTTCGATTGCGACGAAGTGGGTACGTCCAGGTTCAGCGACCTGTACAAAGGCATTGCCTTAGTGGTGGATGCCAAAGGGAACAAATTGGGGGAAGGGCGCCTCGATGAAGGCACGCAGATCGGGCAGGCCTGTTCCTTCAGATCGAAGTTCACCATCGACGAGTCCCCGGATGGGGTGTACCGTGTGCAATTGGGAGATGCCGATCGCGGTTATTACAACTTTCTCGAGGAGGACGTTGTTTCGGACCGTTTGGTCGTGGATCTGATGTGTTGCGTAGCAGAGTCCGATGGTGGGGCGGCGATTCCAGCAGATGGATGTGCCCGTCGGGATGACAACAATGACGGGATCGCCGATTCCCAAGGTGAGTGCTGATCAAGATTTGAGTAGAAGTGGGACGAATTTTTGAAACTGACCGTGTCCTGAAGATCGTCGTGGCGGCGTCGCTGACTTCCGGTGTCGTCGGGTTGGGGCTGTCACGGGTAATCGACTTCACCTGCCCCTTCCGTAGCGTGGGCCTCGCCTGCCCAGGTTGTGGGTGCACTCGGGCAACACTCGGGTTACTCGACGGAGATGTGTCGGGCACTCTCTCGAGTCAGCCGACTGCCGCCGCACTCTTGGCCGTACTAGGCTTTTCCGTCGTGTGGGCGGCCGTTGCTGCGACGGATCTCGGCTCCGTCGGTCGCAAACTACGCCACCGGTCGATCATTCCGCTGGTAATGGTGCTGGTGGCTGGGGTCGCCAACTGGACATATCAACTTGTTACGCTCCGCTGAATAGAGCCTAAGTGGCTCATCGTTTAAATTCTGATGTGAGAGAAATCGTGGCGTTTTGTGCGAAATGTGGTGCTGACAAGCGGACATTGAATGTGTGCCCGAGTTGTGGGTCGGGCCCGGAGGGAAGCGGAAACGCTTTCATTCCTCCAGCTGCTCAACAGCCGACGTTTCAAGCTCCGGCCTACCAACAGCCGCCCTACCAACAGTCGGCCTATCAGCAGCCGATGCAGTCGCAGAAGACCAATGGTTTCGCCATCGCTTCGTTTGTCTGTTCGCTTCTCTGTATCAGTTTGCTGGGAATCATCTTCGGTCATGTCGGCATGTCGCAGATCAACCGCAATCGAGAGGGTGGTCGCGGTCTGGCGGTCGCGGGCCTCATTTTGGGTTACATCGGACTGGTGGTCTCGATCGCGGTCTACCTGTTGGTCTTCGCGGCGGCAACAGCGGAGTACTGACATGAACTTCTGCACCAATTGCGGATCGAAGTTCTCCGGTGAGGCCCGGTTCTGTGCGACGTGTGGAAGTCCGCGTCAAGTCGGAGTCACTCAGTCGAGTCCGCTGCTCGAGTACGGAGCAACCTCGACACCGTTTGTCGGCGGTTCATCTACATCGAATTTCGGGCAACCATTCGTACCGTCTCGGCCGAGTTCGACTTCGACCCTGGTGACGGTCTTGTCGATCATTCAGCTTGCATCGGTCTTGGTCTACTTGGTGTACCTATCGTTTCTCAGATTCAACCTTGATTTCATAAGATTCTTCCAACTGCCGCACATCGTTTCGATGGTGGCCTGTGTCATCCCCGTGATTGTTAATGGCCTTGTTCCGAAATTCCGTCAGGATCGTCGGGCGATGATGGCGAGCGCATTCGCTGGGGCCATCGTCGGCTATCAGGGATTCGTTGCACTATTCAATACCAGTGGGTTCACCGGGCCGACCCAGGGTCCAGACGGAATATGGCGTTGGCAGGAACCCACTCGACTCCAGACCAATGGGGAATTGATCTTTCTAGGCGGGGGCTTTGAGAAAGCTCTCTATTACCTGTCTCGTGTCGGTGCGACGACGGGTCTCGTCTTGGCCGTTTTGTTGGTTGTCACAATCAAGCCAACGACCAGGGACCTCGCACCCGAATCAGAACGTTGGCGGGGTGCACTCGGATTCATTGCGGTTCTGTTCCTATTTCTCGAAAATCCGGGCGAGGTGCTGTACCAAGAATGGCCTGCTTTGTCGCTGTTGTTCTTCGCCCTGGTCTTGCTTGCTTTCACTCTGCAGGAGGATCTCCGTCAAGGCGCCGCATTTGGGATGGTATGCGTCATCGGTGGATCAATTGTCTCTCAAGCAGTCGTTTGGCTGATCGGACCCGATTGGTTTTGGTACGGAGAATTGAACTTCACTTCGATTCCGCGTGTTCTGGCTTTGTTGGCATGTGTCGGAGCGCTGATTCCGAAGTCGCTTTTCACCGGCCCATCTGGTGCACGCCCCTTGACTTCTTAGTCTCCCAGGAGGGAGGCGATCACATCTTCCGAACGCGTCAGGCGTAGTCGACGCTGGAGATCTGGTTCAGCTTGTCCAGTTGGTGGTGCGCCTCGATCATGCGCACCGTCCCCGAATGCGAGCGCATCACCAAGCTTTGGGTGATCGCTCCACCGGCGTGGAAACGCACACCCTTCAACAACTCACCATCGGTCACGCCCGTGGCGGCGAAGAAGCAGTTGTCGCCGCGCACCAGGTCATCGGTGGTCAACACCGCATCCAGGTCGTAGCCGGCGTCAAGAGCGGCCTTGC
>Ga0194133_10003180_pt1 | contig 23764 bp, 20 predicted proteins | sample TA2KigOf40mmetaG_FD_155448 | JGI IMG/M metagenome (GOLD analysis project Ga0194133, IMG submission 155448) | Freshwater microbial communities from Lake Tanganyika, Tanzania - TA2015055 Kigoma Offshore 40m | ecosystem: Environmental > Aquatic > Freshwater > Lake | place: Tanzania: Lake...
TAACAGGTTCCTGTATTTCAAAATGATCGGTCTGGGCGGTGATGGCCATAGTCATAATCGTATCATCAGGATAAGTAGAGCCGATTGAAAACAGGGCAACCCGCTCGGCACATAATCCGGATGGATAAGCAACATTTTCCTGATTACTGCCATGGATAATCTTTCCACTTCTGAGCTGAACTGCAACTCCTACCCTGAATCCTGAATAAGGAGAATATGAACTGACCATAGCCTTTTCTGATTCCAAACAAAGACTTTTATCGCCGGGACTTAATTCATACAGGGATGCAAATTCCTCAAATTCGATAGAAAATTTCTTTTTCATGACCGTATTAGCTAGGCTAACATTGCTACCTCTTCCTCTGCAGCAATAACATCCAATTCGACACGTAGATTCTGAATGATGTGCTGCTGCCTGTCGGGTGTATTTTTACCCATGTAATATTCCAGCAGGTTCTTTATACCCTGATCTTTAGATAAAATTACCGGATCAAGTCTGATGTCAGCGCCAATAAACAATCCAAACTCTTCCGGCGATATCTCACCCAGGCCTTTGAACCTGGTTATTTCGGGCTTATTACCTAATTTATGAATAGCCCGCTGTTTTTCTTCATCACTATAGCAATAGATAGTTTCCTTTTTATTTCTAACCCTAAATAAAGGGGTTTGTAAAATAGATACATGTCCGCCCTTAACCAGATCAGGAAAGAACTGTAAGAAAAATGTCATCAATAATAATCGGATATGCATTCCATCCACATCCGCATCAGTGGCGATCACAATATTGTTATAACGAAGATTATCGAGCCCGTCTTCAATATTCAAGGCATGTTGAAGCAAATTAAACTCTTCATTTTCATACACTACTTTTTTGGTCAAACCAAAACAATTGAGCGGTTTACCTTTCAAACTAAATACCGCTTGAGTCATGACATCCCTCGATTTAGTGATGGAACCACTTGCAGAATCACCTTCGGTTATAAACAGGGTGGTGTCTTGTTTGCGTTCATGCTGATCATCAAAATGAATTTTACAATCCCGTAATTTTTTATTGTGTAGTGAGGCTTTTTTCGCGCGTTCATTCGCTAACTTCTTGATCCCGGCAATGTCCTTTCGCTCACGCTCCGATTGAAGAATCCGTTTCAATAAGGCATCTGCATCGGATGGATGTTTGTGCAGGTAATCATCGAGCTCTTTCTTGATAAAGTCATTGATAAAGGTTCGAACTGAAGGACCATCGGGAGCAACATTCTGCGATCCTAGTTTAGTCTTAGTCTGTGATTCGAACACCGGTTCCTGAACTCTAATAGAAATCGCGGACACGATGGACGCCCGAATATCTGAAGCATCAAACTCCTTCTTGTAAAATTCACGGATGGTTCTTACAACCGCTTCCCTGAATGCCGCCTGATGGGTTCCTCCCTGGGTAGTATGCTGGCCATTAACAAAAGAATAATATTCCTCCCCATATTGATGACCATGGGTCATTGCCACTTCAATATCCTCTCCCTTGAGGTGAATGATCGGGTATCTTAAGGTCTCGGCTTCTGTATTCCGAGTAAGCAGATCATATAAGCCTCTTTCAGAGAAAAACTTAGCACCGTTAAAATTGATTGTCAACCCGGAATTCAGGAACACATAATTCCAAATCATGCTTTCTACAAATTCAGGGATATAATGATAATTCCTGAAAATAGTCTCATCGGCATAAAAAACAACCGAAGTACCATTCCGCTGGGTAGTTTCGGTTTCGGGGAGGTCATTCACCAATACTCCTTGCTCAAATTCAGCCTTTTTTGTTCGCCCATCACGATAAGACTGTACTGAAAAATTGGAAGAAAGTGCATTGACTGCCTTGGTACCTACTCCATTTAAACCAACTGATTTTTGAAAGGCCTTGGAATCATATTTACCACCGGTATTGATTTTTGAGACACAATCAATTACTTTCCCAAGTGGAATTCCACGACCATAATCACGAACAGAAACTTTTTTATCACTTACCGTAACCTCTATTGTACGGCCTGAGCCCATGACGAACTCGTCTATGGAATTATCGAGAATTTCTTTAAGTAAAACGTAGATTCCATCATCATAAGCTGATCCATCTCCCAGCTTGCCGATATACATGCCTGGTCGCAGGCGAATATGTTCTTTCCAGTCGAGCGACCGAATACTATCATCACTATAATCTATTTCAGCCATCTTTGTCTAACTAATACCTTTACAGCTACAAATTTAAAATTTAGATCGGCATAGCTATAGCTTAGATTTCCACATTTAAACACCGGGGCTACTTGCTTAAAGTAATTTGTCGCGGTTGGTTGCGACTTTCCTTTGAATGATAAATGTTGTTCGATGAATGTTAGGTGAGGTTCCCGCTCTTAAAATAATAACATTGCTCCTTCATGGTCGAAGTAAAACTTATTCCTTTGGTAAGTGATTCCAACAAGACATAAACTATAAAATAAAAAAAGGCTTCCATAAGGAACCTTATTAAAGTTATTTATTGTGTCTAACCCTTCCTCAACCTGATAATACGCAGGTGATGCATCAGCTTAATAATGGGATAGGATGGATCAAATTCAAACCATTTCAATGCAAAATTTACATTATTCGGTTTTTTGTGATGGTTGTTCTGAAATAACTCTCCAAGCATCAAAAAATCCAAAGGCAATGAATTCTTGCTATGATCATGATTGTCATAATTAGAATACCCATACTTATGCCCGCACCAGTTGACTATTGCCCCATGGATTGGTCCCATTAAAAAATGGATAGGAAGTAAAAAAAACATCCACCAATAACTTGCGAAATATACGTAGAAAGCAATGTAAAGAAGCCCAAATGTGAGGCGGATAATCCAAAGGTCACCAATCTTGTCGATCAGGGGCCAGGTTGGATAATTGTCGCGAAAAGCCGGTTCAGGTTCAATTTTAAATCGGATAAAATCAAGGTAAATATTTTTAGTCTGAACCATCATCCCAATCACATCTTTGAAGAAATGTGGAGAATGAGGGTCTTTTTCCGTATCACTATAGGCATGATGCATTCGATGCATGATTGCATAAGCACGCGGATTAAGAAATGAGGAACCCTGGGCTAAAAAAGTGGACAAATAAAAAAACTTCTCCCAAAAAGGATTCATTTTGAACATTTTATGTGAAGAATAACGATGGAGGAAGAATGTTTGAAAGAACAGGGACAAAAACCAATGGCACAGGAAGAAAAGAAGAATGAGCATAGATATACAAAAACTTTGGACAGAAGGTTGGCGAAAGTAACTAAATTTCTGGGTTAATTTGTACTCGTAATGTCACGAAAACATAGGCATTAGCGCCCAAAATCATCCTGAACTCTGACAATATCAGATTCATCTGAGGGATTTGATGCATCAGTATGCCTCCAGATCTCGGCAATTACCCCCCAGTCCTCCAACCCCACTAGCCGATGACGCTCTCCTTGTTCAAGCATAATCTGATCACCGGGTTGGTATTTTTTAAGCTCAGTTTCCTGATCGGTAAAGCTTGAGATTATTCCAACGGTACCACTAATTACTCGCCAGATCTCCGCTCTGCGATGATGATATTGCCATGAAAGCCGCGTGTGTGGAGAAACGATTAAAATTTTCGGACTGAGTTTTCCTGAGATGATCAACTGCCCGGTTGATATTCCACCCAAAAAAGTGTCTGCGAATTTCTGGGCCTGATCCTCACTAATTACAAAAAAACCTCCCCAAGGTCTTTCTATATCTATTTGTAAAATTTTAAATCCCTGAATTTCCAGATCCTCTTTTACTTTATTAAATATTTCGGCTTTCGGTAATGCATTTTCCATAGGGTACAATGATACTTCTAAAGCCTGAAATTTACAATTGAACTTATCATAATTTTGGCTAACCACTGATTCATACCCAAACTTTCTTCAAAAATCTACATCCCTTATAGCTGGCTCTGCGAACTAGCCTGAAATTTTGATACCGGCTGTTACAGGAAATATCTCGTTGATTAATTCAATAGGCTTAGCTCGACCTGATTTAGAGATCGGTCGAAATAGATTTAACCCACCTTAGGGAAACCCCACTGCTTTAATCTCTGGGTAAGAAAATCAGTATCAATCTTTGAAATCATCTTTATCCTTTTGCTCAAGTCTTAAAAATGCACTTCTTCTCGGAGCAGGCATTTCGAAATCATCCCCTTTAAGGCCCTTCCAAAGAACCTCATTGAAAAGTCTGTCGTCATTTTTGTCTACTTCGGCAAAATCGAAGGTATCAGAAATTTTTGACCACTTGGAGGCAATTTTGTTCTTTTCATCCAAATCAACACGATTAGGAACGGCCTTAAATTTGGTAAAATCGGGTTTACTCGTAAAGCTCCGGAACATGGGCATGGCTGCTGCATCATACTGACTCATCGGCGGCAAGCCTAGAATGAGTTCCATTGTACGTAACATTCCGGAAGTAGAATACATCGTGTTATCCAAATAGTTCCGTTTGGTATAGGGACTCACAACAAATGCAATGGATCGATGCGCATCCACGTGATCTGGACCATTCTGAGCATCATCTTCTAGAATAAATATGGCCGATTGTGCCCAGATCGAACTATTACTGATGTGCTCAATCAATTTACCAACTGCCAGATCATTATCGGCGACACAGGCGTAAGGAGTTGGCTTACCGACGCCAAGCCCCTGAGTGTGGTCAGCTCCCAGGCGAATTGTACTTAAAGAGGGGACTTCATTTTTAGCTAATAATGCATCAAAATCAGCTTTCCATTGCTCAAAACGCTCAATATCTTTTACTGTCTGGTCATAAAATCCGGTAAAGGAAGAACAAACATGTGCCTCATCTAAAACTGGAATATTCCCCTTATCCTTATCTGCAAAAACACCATAAGTTCTGAAAGAAACACCATGTCTTTTGCACATATCCCATATAAAGCCATCCTTATTGTTTGCAACAGTGCGTCGACCATAACCATCGTTTTGCCCTCCCCTGCGTCCATAAGAAGTTGGCCAGGTCTTTTCCAAAAAGTCGGTTGCATATGCTCCTAAAGACCAATTATGGCCATCTGCACTTACCTCGGCATCGACATAAAAATTATCCAGTAACACGAATTCTCTTGCCAGTTTATGCTGATTCGGGGTATACTTTTCTCCAAAGAGAGTCAGCGTAGAATCACCGTTCCCTTCTTTGATATCACCAAAAACCTGATCATAGGTTCGGTTTTCTTTGATGATATAGAAAACGTGCTTAATTGGAGATGGATCACCAACCTTTTTCGGTATGGGATTTCCTAGCTCGCCTTCAGCAACAAGTTCTTTATCCTTGTTATATGGAGTGTTTTTAAATACATTTTTGGAATAAACTTCCAGATCTGACACGGAAGGTTCGTCAATCACACTCATTGTTCCCTTCATCAAACTTCCGATGTATTGTAACCTGTTATTGGCCTGAGGAAGTTCTCCTCTATGCGATTCAGATTTAACATCAGCTCGTACAGGCTGAGGGCCCGATGGATTAGCGAAAGAAGAAAATCCCTTCCCATTGCTTACAAATAATTTAGTCCCAATGACTCTGACATTAGTAGGATACCAGCCTACTGGAATAAAACCTTTTGAAATGCTTTTTCCTTTTTCACTCATATTGAAAACGGCTAAACAATTATTATCGGCATTGGCTATGTAAAGACTGCGCTCATCTTTGGATAAAGCCAAACCATTGCTCGTGGAGCCCGTCAAAGAATTAGGAAATAAAGCGGCATCCAAAACTTCAATCACTTTTCTGGCCTTAACATCAATCACTGAAACGCTGTTATCCTGAGAGTTGGAAACATAAAGTATGCTTCCTGCCTTGTTTAGAATCAATTCGTTCGGATTGTAAGAAACATCCACAGAAGCCGTAATTTTCTTAAGCTTGGTATCAAAAAATGCGACTTTCTTACCTCCCCAAAGAGAAATATACAGTGTGTTCCTATCGGGTGATAGAATACAGGTATAACCTTAACTACCAATACTTTGCTGATGGATAATTTTATTGGTCAGTAAGTCCAGAATGTAAAGGGAATTATTTTCCTTGGTCACCACGTACAACTGATCATTTGCATCATCAATCTCCAAACCAACCGGGGATATTTTCTCAGGCCAGGGTTTACCCAACTTAAGAGTATCTCTGATCATTAATTTTGAATTGACGATTTCATACTTCAGAATCCAGTTGTCATTCCCACCGGAAGCATATAGAAAACGGTTGTCCCCGCTAAATTTCAGTCCGTAAAAGGCCTTTGGTATTTCAACCTTATCTAAAACTTTTTCTGTTTTAGGATCTATTAATTGAATGGTCTGGATACTCTGTCCATTATTGCTCACCGCAATTAACTTTTCGGATTTTGAAACTGCGATATTTAAAGGAAGATCCCCCAATTCAATTGATCTTCCTGCCGGAGACAAGGACCAGCCATTTGGGAGCATAATCCGTTTCGAATCCAACTGATCATTTAATCCCTGAGCATTTGAGTACAGGGATAAAATGGTAAAACCTAGGAAAAGTAATTTTTTCATTTTTTTTATTTTGTTTGAATATACTATTTCTCCCACCAAACTTTAACATTGTTATTATCATTACTCACAAACAAGACTGATTAATGCTTAGCCCAACCTTTTTTAATAATGCCGAGTTGGATTAATATTTTAACTTGAGATCGATGTAAGCCCTTGCCGGAGGCTAATTATTTTTCTCAGATTTTGGAAAGCAGGGGCTGTTGCCTATGGCTTAGGTCAGTCCCTTGTTCTGCCATATTTTTTTGCTGAAAATTGAATGGGTATCCTAAAATGCAGTAGTGCAAAAAAGATAGGTCTGCCACCCGGGTTTTTTTCACAGGGCCTGTGGTTCTATTACCGTATTGACCGTTCCAATGAAAAACAGCAGCGGGTAAACTAAACCTTGCCGAAGGAGGTATCTTCCGGCAACGAATCATCTGAAATCAAGTACCATTTCTTGCCGGAAATACTCCGAAGGAAAGGACTGCAGGAAGCGATAAAACACAAGTATTGCTTTCCAAAATCAAATCATAGACGTCCAGAGGAGCTTGAGATCCATCAAAAGGATAATTTCTAATATCGAGCTGAGGTTTCTTAAGGTTTATTGGTATAAGTGGTGTGATTTGGCAGAAAGCGATGTCCCAAAATCCCAAATCGTAATTTAATCAATTAATTTTTTCAGCTAAAAAAATCAAAATAAACAAGGTCATACTTGAAAATTCATTTAAAATTCTGATAATTGCAGTTGTAAAGCAATTCGGACGAAGCTTTAAGAATCCGGGGGATTAGCTCATTTGGCTAGAGCGCTTCGCTGGCAGTGAAGAGGTGATCGGTTCGAATCCGATATTCTCCACAAAAAAGGCTTCAGAAAATTCTGAGGCCTTTTTTCCTATTATCTCTTGGTGAAACAAGCTGAAAATAAATCCAATCAGATAAAAAAATCAACTTAATTGTTGTTATTAAATTTTGGAGTTCTAATTGCCGCTGCTAAATTCTCCAATCAGCAAGTTGGCAACAAGCTAAGAAAATCGTACTACAATACGAATTTTAATAAAAAAGATAGAATTGAGACATTTGAAAATGCAATCAGTTGGATTGTAGTTTTCGCAATGTTTATTTATGGTGGAGCAAAACTAATCCAATTTGACGGTGCTTCTGAAATTGACAAAACCGTTAATGAAATGACTGGAATGGAATTGATGTGGGCTTTTTATGGCTACTCAAAATCTTTTGCAATTACATTAGGAATTTTTGAAGTGGTTGGGGGAATTTTAATTCTTATTAAAAAAACTCGACTAATTGGTTGTTTATTTACCTCAACTATACTTGTAAATGTTATTCTTCAAGATATTTACTTTGAAGTTAATTTTGGAGCTTTAAAAGCCGCAATTTTATATCAGTTATTGATTTTGATTATTTTATGGCTAAATAAAGAAAAATTAATACAAAGCATAAAAACATTATTGTCATCTGAAAAAACAGAACAGACCAAAATCAAAAACTTTGTGAAAATTCTAATAGCTTTTGGTATATTTATCGGATTGAGAATTCTTGAATACTTTATAACTGTCAAATGGTAAAAAGCCAGTTGCCAACAGCCGCTTTGCAAAAGCGGGGGGGCGTGCTTCTATGACAGTGAAGTGCTAAATTCAAGCTTTGTGCATCTAATGAAGTTTAGTGCTAAAAATCCCCGCCTTCGCAAAGCGGCAAAACGGTTATATGTTTCATTTCCAACCATCAGACATACTAGTTTCCAATTCCATCCAATTTTAAGAACTAAACTATCCATTAATAGATAGTTTATGGTAGTCAGGGGGATATATTGAAAAAATGGGGTTTTTGTCGAACCTATGACTGAAACCCAGACCCTGTTTTACCTTTGTCTATCGTGAAAAGCTTTGCAAACAACTTTCGCACAATTTATTCACAATCAATAAATTTCTTCCAGCTTTTTTTATAGATTTAGTTTTCATTCGAAAAAAGATTTTGAGTTATTCAATCATGTAGCAAAAAAGAGCAATGTATAATTCCAGAAGAAAATTCATTCAAAACACCATGCTCCTAGGAGCAGGACTAAGCATGCCCAAAATACTTAGTGCATCAGATTTCGGACGCTATACTCGTTCAATTCAAGCATCGGATCAAATTAACTTCGGACTTATTGGCTGCAAGGGTATGGGTTGGGCGAATATGAACGCACATCTGAAACTCCCTCAGGTAAATTGTATCGCTTTGGCAGATGTAGATCAGGGAGTACTTGACCAGCGTACGGAAGATGTGTACAAGCTTCGCGGCAAACGACCTAAGCAATACCGGGATTATCGTAAACTATTGGAAGATCCCGCCATTGATGTTGTCATTATCGGCACACCGGATCACTGGCATTGCCTTAATATGGTGGATGCTGTTTCGGCTGGCAAACATGTGTACGTTGAAAAACCGATCGCTAACACGATTGAAGAATGTCAGATCATGGTTAAGGCACAGCAGCGATATGGAAAGATTGTTCAAGTGGGACAATGGCAGCGTTCTGGTTCGCAATATTCAGAAGCCATAGACTATGTGAAATCAGGGAAGTTGGGTCAGATTAGGCTGGTGAAATGCTGGGCTTATCAGGGTTGGATGAAGCCTGTTCCTAAATTAGCTGATGGTCCGGCTCCTGCAGGGGTTGACTATGCCATGTGGTTAGGTCCGGCTCCAAAGCGCGATTTTAATCAAAACCGATTTCACTTTAATTTCAGATGGTTTTGGGATTATGCCGGTGGTCTGATGACCGACTGGGGCGTACATGAGATTGATATTGCCTTGTTTACAATGGGTGTTCAAGTACCCAAATCGGTGATGGCCTCAGGTGGAAAATTTGCTTACCCGGATGACGCCTCCGAAACTCCCGATACCCTACAAACTGTCTATGAATATGAGGGTTTTAACATGCTTTGGGAACATGCCACTGGCATAGACGGAGGTAATTACGGCACAACCGAAGGAATTGCATTCATTGGAAATAATGCAACATTGGTTCTGAACCGTGGGGGCTGGAGAGTCATTCCTGAAACCGAAAACAAGGATGGTAAACGCATAAACAAAATTGAAGAAATAGCCCATCGTAAACCTGAATGGAATGCCCATGAATCACATTGCGTAAATTTCATAGATGCAATTAGCTCTAACGATGTCAATCGACTGCATTGTGGGATTCAAACCGGAAGCATTGCAGCAATCAATGCACAAATGGGAAATATTGCCTACAAAACAGGAAAAAAAGTTTTTTGGGATGCCGGGAAAAATCAATTTACAGACTCAAAAGCTAATCAATTGATGAAGGCGAACTACCATAACGGCTGGCAGTTGCCTAAAGTTTGATTTCAATGATATTCCAATGTTTATTAATTTAAAAACCAATTCTTGCAAGACCTCTAAAATGAAAAGACTCTTTTTGTATATCCTGTTTGGAACCACTTTTTTAGCATGCAATCAATCTAATAATACTGAATCTGATCCTACTGATAAGATTACCCAAGATGCTACGGTAATAAACCAGATAAAATCTGACAGCCTGAACATAGATATTGTTAAAACCTCCCCAAATCAAGCCAGAGTGCTATTGGAAAATGAACACGTCAGAGTTGTAGAATATGCCGTAAAGCCAGGGGAAAAAGATATCTGGCATACTCATCCCCCCAGATCATCCTATATGGTGTCTGGTGGCAAAGTCAAGGTTTATACCGAAAATGCTGAACCAAAAATTTCGGAAGTCCTAACCGGTTCTTCTTCCTGGGCCGGACAAGGTGCCAAGCATTATGTTGAGAATGTAGGCGAAACCGATATAAAAATTATTTTGACCGAGATAAAGGGATTAAAATAGTACCATAAGATTATTGGCAGGACGGAAAAAGTGTATTAAAGTCATCTTTTGTTAGAAAGATCTACCTACCGTTTGTTCATCGTCAACATCCTCATCAATTGGATACTGTTCAATCCCATAAATCCGGGTACAGTCAATAATTATTTGTAATAATATTATTCTATTTCAATAATAAAGTCCAGCTTATCTATATTTGTCAAAAACCTATAACCATGAAAAAAATATTTCTTTTATTATTAATGACAGGCCTTTACAGTGGATTCACCGCATGTGCACAAAGGCCAAGTCCGCCGGCTAAAGTTTCAGAAACTACCAGTTCTGGCGTTAAAATCAGTATCGACTACAGCCAGCCGGGTGTAAAAGGCCGTACTATCGGTAAAGAAATCGCCACTTATGGAAAAGTATGGCGTACCGGTGCCAATGAGGCAACCGTTTTTGAAGTGAGTAAAGCGGTAAAAGTTGAAGGGAAATCTCTACCTGCCGGCAAATACAGCTTGTATACTATTCCCGGAGAAAACCAATGGACTGTCATGATTAACAAGTCCTGGAATCAGTCAGGTACGGTTTATGATCAAGCACAGGATGCGATTCGTTTTACTGTTAAACCAGGCAAATCAGCAAGTTTCACGGAACGTATGACCTTTACTATTTCTAAATCAGGTCTTGTTTCTTTGATTTGGGGAGACCATCAAATCGATTTCAATGTAAAATAATTTCCATAGACCATTTTCCTGTACCTGCAAATCAGGCTAAACAGGAAAATGGTTTACTTTTATCTGACCAGAGTAACATAGCCAGATTTCGTATAAGGTATAGAATTTCGGACACCTTCAAATACCCAATAATATACTCCGGTTGGAACTTGTAATCCATTTTTTATTCCTGTCCAGTAATTCTCAATATCCGTAGTAGTGAATACTACATCACCCCAACGGTTAAATATTCTAAAGCTTCTGACAAGTATTTCTTCGTTGAGCAATACTGTAAGTTCATCATTAACCTGATCGCCATTCGGTGTAAAAATATTAGGTATCGCCATTTCAGGTACAAATATTTGAACAGGTGCCGAGGTAACACTGACGCATCCCCCATTGATTGTACTTTTGATATAATAGGTTCCCGATTTAAATATTCTTTCTGGATATGGTAGGGGAGTTGTCGTTTCAATATCCATCCAATAGGTATAATTAAGATTTGGATCTGGGGTAAAGGCTGTTGTCAAATCAATAGTTTCCGGGAAATTGGCCTCTAAAACACGGTTAAAAGTTACTCCGGGAAGCTGTATGATGGTCACCCGTGTGGACATAATTCTCACGCAACCGGAAGAACTTATCCCCTTGACATAATATATACCGCTGACTTCCACCCTATTGGGATTGGGCAAAGGAATAGTCGCCTGACTGTTTCTCCAATAAGAATAGGTTAGGTCGGAGCTGTTGCCTACCTTCAGTGAAATATCGGCAATATCAACACTAATACAACGGGGTACTGGATCTCGAAGCTTCATATCCATTCCATTGATCACGGTGTAAAGAATCTGAGTGCATCCTAAGCCTGGAAAAGGAATAAGTTCAATACCAATTTTTGTTCCGACAAGCGGTACAGGTGAAACCACCAGGCTATCGCTTGTTCCAAGATCCTCCCCGCTATCCGCATTAAACCAACGATAAGAGTTAAAGCCGGGTAAAGTCCTCAAGGTAATTTTATTCGTTTCAGGGCAGGTAATGTTACCCGTAACCGGAATGGAACAATTCTCATTGAAATCAATATAGGCATAGCCAAAATGTCCTCCTCTTGAACAGTCGAAGGAAGTAAACTCGAGTCGGATGGTCCGACCAAGGTAGCTTGATAAATTCACCAGAACCGGTGCCCAATTTTTAAACAATACCCTCGAATCACGGACTGAAGGCTCAAAGCCCGGTAAACCACCCTGGGATACAAATTCAAAAGATCCACAGTCTGTTGAACTATCCGTAGAGGGATAATAAACCCGTGCAGTGAATTTAGGCTGCTCATCCACCTCATGCCCCGGATTCTGAAAAACCACCGCATAATTAAATATGATCGAATAGGATTCTACATTTGCGGGAACTTGAATGGTATAACTAATTCTATTCACTCCTCTGCCGGTTAAATCATTCCCCAACAGAATCACATAATCACTGCCATTGGGTGCATCGAGTGAGAATTGGCCATAGGCATCTAATCCGGAGCCCTTCCTGATTAAAGTATGTTGCCCTGGAATTGGACCGGTAAAATTTAAGCTTACCCTTGGGGGTCGAACCGCATCCGGGAAACGTTCACCCGTACCTGAAATCTCGCCAACATAACAATCCCAATTGATTAAGGTTCCATTCTCAAAACCTATATTCTGAGGACATTCTGTAACTATTTGCGCAGAACTTTGAATAGCTACTATGCACATGATAAATAGGAACAGCACTCTGTGAAACATAGAAAAGAAATAAAAAATATGCGAATTGAATGTTCTCCAAAAAGCTTATTAAATCAATATTCAATTTAAGAAGATTATTTTAACCTGAGTTCGATACATGAAAGATTAAAAAATATCCTTAAAATGGATTTTATGATGAGGATGAGTATGATTTGATTTTGGAAAGCAATACCTGCGTGTTATCGCTCCGTTTGGTCCTTTCCTCCGGAGTATTTCCGGCAAGAAATGCTGCCTGATTTCAGATGATCGGTAGCCGGAAGATACCTCCTTCGGCAAGGTTTAGTTTACCCGCTGCTGTTTTTCATCGGGAGGGGCAGTCCGGTAATAGAACCCCTGGCCCTGTGAAACAAACCCGGGTGGCAGACCTATCTTTTTTACACTACTGAATCTTAGGATAAAAGATTAGCCTGTTCTCCAAAAATATTTTTTTCGTAGAAAAAAGAAAAGGGATTTTTTTTGAAGTTAATTACTCAGGTAAGAATACATGAGTGCTGCGGCCCTTGCAGATGCCCCAGATTTGCCCATTCGAAGCGCTAGTTCATCATAATTAATCAGCATTGCCGTACGATAGGGTATATCATTCAGAATTAAATCAAGTTCTTCGCCAATTTTTTCACTCGTACATTCCTCCTGTATGAGTTCTTTAACAATGCCTTGATCCATCACCAGATTAACGAGAGAGATGTATTTAATTTTGATTAATGCGCGTACGATGGCAATCGACAAGGGATTACCTTTGTAGACTACAATCTGAGGTATTTTAAGTAGAGCAGTTTCCAGCGTTGCCGTACCGGAGGTTACTATTGCTGCCTTAGAATTTAGTAAAAGGTTATAGGTTTGATTAAAAATAACAGGGATTTTTCTACCTTTTAAGTAGCTTGAATAGGCTTCCTCACCAAAGGAAGGTGCCCCGGCAATCACAAACTGAAATTCCGAAAACCGATCAACTGTTTTAATCATTTCCGGTAGAACTCTTTCAAGTTCCTGTTTTCTGCTTCCGGGCAAAAGTGCAATAATAGGTCTTAAATCCAGATTATGATTAATCTTAAACAGATGGTCAGGTTGATTGTCTTCTATCGCATCCAGGATTGGATTACCAACATAATCAACCTGCATTCCCCAGGATTTATAGAATTCTACCTCAAAAGGCAGGATGCTGAACATACGATCAACAATTTTTTTGATCTTCAATACCCGCTTTTGATTCCAAGCCCAAACTTTTGGTGATATGTAGTAAAATACTTTAAAACCATTTTTGTCAGCGAAATCGGCAATCTTCAAATTGAAACCCGGAAAGTCAATGAGAATAACCACATCAGGTTTAAATATTAGGATGTCCTGTTTAGCGGTTTTAATGTTTTTTAAAATTGAACTGAGGTTAAGAACAACCTCAATAAAGCCCATGAAAGCCATTTCTGAATAGTGCATTGTCAATCCCGGAGCTACGGCCATCATTAAATCGCCGCCAAAATATCTGAATTCAGCTTCATGATCTTTGATCATAAGCGCTTTCATCAGGTTAGATCCATGAAGATCACCCGAGGCTTCACCTGCGATAAGATAGTATTTCATGGCTAATTAAGCTTAACAACAAACAGATTCAAAAGCATTCAATTTTGGTAAATTTAGCTAATTGAGATTGCTTTGGAGAGACTTATGATTTTTCCCTTGATGCACCAAGGGCTAAAATCTGCCTTTTCAAATTCCCAAATCCCAGGTATTTAGAATCGGAATAGCGTGATGTGCCGTCATATCGAACTGCACAGGCACCACAGATACATAGCCATTTTCAAGAGCCCACACATCCGTATCTTCACCATGATCATTATTCTGGAATACACCGGTTAGCCAGTAATAGCTACGTCGATTAGGATCGGTACGCTCATCAAACTCTTCAGCCCATTTAGCGTTTGCCTGCCTGCATACTTTTATTCCTTTAATTGCCGCACCCTTGGGGAAATTAACATTCAATAAAGTACCTAACCCCAGTCCATTCTTTAAAACCTGATAAGTAATCTTCTCGATATATTTTGTGCAATGGCTAAAATCGGCTTTGTGGCTAAAATCGTCGAGCGAGAATCCAATGGAAGGAATACTTTCGATGGCACCTTCAACTGCTGCAGACATGGTTCCGGAATAAAGTATATTGATGGAGTTATTTAATCCATGATTAATTCCTGACACACATAGATCAGGTTTTTTGCCTTTAAAAACCTTATTGACTGCCAGCTTAACGCAGTCAACCGGAGTTCCGGAGCATTGATACATTTCAACACCCTCATACAAATCTACTTTGTCCAATCGTAAGGGTTTGGCAATGGTAATGGCATGTCCTGTTCCGGATTGGGGTCCATCCGGGGCTACTACAACAACATTTCCTATGCCTTGCATCACCTTAATCAGGGCCTTTATACCGGGCGCCGTTATACCATCGTCATTAACAACCAGGATGATGGGTTTAGTTTTTTTCATTGTTCTCTGAGGAGTCGTTCTTCTGTGCTTGTTATAATTTTCAGGCACTTACATTCTAAAACCAGGCGATATCAGCAAGTATGAGATAAAAATTAAAGACCAGCTGCTCCATTCTTGATTTCTTCAACAACAGAAGGATCAAGAAGGGTTGATGTATCTCCAAGGTTTGACGTTTCACCTTCGGCAATTTTCCTAAGTATCCTGCGCATAATCTTCCCTGATCTTGTTTTAGGTAAACCGGAAACAAACTGAATCTTATCAGGTTTCGCAATAGCACCAATAATACGGGCCACCGTTTGAAGAATATCTCTCTTGGTCAGATCGTGATCATGAGTTGAGGTCCCGAGTATAACATAGGCATAAATTCCCTGCCCTTTAATATCATGAGGATAACCCACTACCGCACTTTCCACCACATCTGCATGCATATTAATGGCATTTTCAACCTCGGCCGTACCTATTCGGTGACCGGAAACGTTAATGACATCATCAACTCTGCCGGTTATACGGTAGTATCCGTCTTCATCTCTTAAACATCCATCACCGGTAAAGTACATATTCTTATAGGTAGAGAAATAAGTCAGACGGCATCGTTCATGATCTCCATAGGTAGTGCGGATAATTCCCGGCCATGGAAATTTGATACATAGATTTCCACTCACATCATTACCTGTTAATTCCACACCCTGTTCATCAACCAAGCATGGCTGAACTCCCGGCAATGGCAAGGTAGCGTATCCCGGTTTAGTGGGAGTAAGGCCGGCGATGGGTGAAATAAGAATACCGCTATTCTCGGTCTGCCACCAGGTATCAACAATTGGACATTCCCCTTTTCCTATTTTTTCATTATACCAATGCCAGGCCTCCTCATTGATTGGCTCACCAACCGAACCAAGCTTTTTCAGTGAACTTAAATCCTTACCTTTTAAAGGATCATCCCCAAAACTCATCAATGAACGGATAGCTGTTGGAGCTGTATAAAGAATATTCACCTTGTATTTATCCACGATTTCCCAGAAACGACCTGCATCCGGCCAGGTTGGAACTCCCTCAAACATCAGCGTAGTTGCACCCTGAGAAAGTGGCCCGTACACGATATAAGAATGTCCGGTAATCCATCCAATATCTGCGGTACAGAAATGAACCTCGCCCGGCTGGTATTGGAATACGGTTCTAAAGGTATATCCGGTATAGACCATATAGCCACCACAGGTATGAACCACACCCTTAGGTTTTCCGGTAGAGCCGGAAGTATATAATATAAAAAGAGGATCTTCCGCATCAATGGGCTCTGCCGGGCATGCAGGGTTACCCTGAGTTTCAACCTTTTTAATCTCATCCTCCCACCACACATCACGCCCTTTGATCATGGATACAGGAGTACGAGTACGTGTTAATACGATTATTTTCTGTACGGATTGGCATTGAACAATGGCATCATCGATGATATTTTTGAGGGGAATATCTTTATTGCCTCTGAAACCGCCATCAGCTGTGATGACTAAATTGCATTGTGCATCGTTGATACGATCGGCAATCGACTGCGCAGAGAAGCCCCCGAATACCACCGAATGAATTGCCCCAATCCGTGCACAAGCCATCACTGCGATAGCAAGTTCAGGGACCATTGGCATGTAAATGCATATGCGGTCACCTTTTTTAGCACCATTATTTTTCAGCACATTAGCGAACTGAACAACCTTGAAATGAAGCTCTTTGTAAGTAAATGAGCGGTAATGTTCCTCCGGATCATTAGGTTCCCAAAGCATCGCTATATTGTCTGCACCTTCTGCCAGATGCCGATCCAGGCAATTCTCCGTGATGTTTAACTTTGCGCCACTAAACCATTTGACATTGGGCTCAGTAAAATTCCAGTCCAGAACTTTATCCCATTTTTTCTGCCAGTAAAAGGTATCGGCTACATCACCCCAGAAGTTTTCGGGTTCAGTAACACTGTAATCATAAACGCGTTTGTAATCGTCAAAGGAATTAATACGAAGATTCATTTTTTTATTCTTGTTCGGTAAATTTAATATCAGAGTACAATTATATCATATTCAGACCTGTTAGCCTAATCTGTAAGTAAAAAAATTACATAATTATCCTTCACCAACACATATTTAATCGTAATACCTAATTTTATTCATAAAGTATTGCGTATCTTATTTTTTCTCCCGATATTTGTAAACTCTTTAAAGAATTGAATTTAAACAAAAGATACACTTACAGTCATGTCAAGAATTTGTGATTTAACAGGAAAAATGGCGATGAACGGCTATAACGTCTCTAACTCAAACGTTAAAATCAAACGTAAATTTTATCCTAACCTGCATGTGAAGAAGTTTTATATTCCAGAGGAAGACAGATGGATTACCTTAAAAGTTTCTGCCTCAGCGATAAAAACCATCAGTAAAAATGGTATAAGCGCTGCAATTAACAAATTTCTCAAAAAAGGATACATATAGAGTTACAAGTATTAAGTTATAGGTTATAAGTAATTTATTCTACTGAAAACTTACAACTTAAAACCTATAACTTAAAACTAAAAAGATAATACAATGGCTAAAAAAGGCAATAGAGTTCAGGTTATTTTAGAATGTACCGAGCACAAAGAAAGTGGCATGGCTGGAATGTCTCGTTACGTAACTACTAAGAATAAAAAGAATACGACAGAACGTTTGGAATTAAAAAAATTCAATCCTGTTTTAAGAAAAGTAACGGTTCACAAAGAAATTAAGTAGAAAGTTGTAAGTTGTAGGTTACAACTTAAAACCTAAAACTTAAAAACCTACCCCTCAAATAACATAAAGAAATGGCAAAGAAAGTAGTTGCAACCCTAAAGACTGGTGCAGGCAAAGAATATTCAAAAGTAATCACTATGAATAAGTCGCCAAAAACAGGTGCTTACTCATTCAAAGAGATTATTGTTCACAATGATCATGTGAAAGACGCTATTGCAGGAATTAACCTCTCAAAGTAGTTTTTGATTTGTATTAACAGAAGCCGCCCGCGTTAATCGTCGGGTGGCTTTTTTCATTATATCATGGTTATCCGCCGCGGCAGATTTCTTAAATTTGGCAACATGGGATTATTTGATTTTTTCAAGAAGAAAGAAAGCAATTTACAAGAACAGTTAGAACTGGATCAGAGTCTGTTAAAAACTAAAGAGGGACTTTTTTCTAAGATTACTAAGGCATTTGTAGGAAAATCAACTGTTGATGACGACATGCTTGATGAACTTGAAGAAATTCTGGTTAATTCGGATGTGGGTGTTCAAACTACGTTAAAAATCATTGATCGGATCCAGGCCCGGGTTGCCCGAGATAAATACATCAACACTTCGGAGTTGAATGAACTCTTACGTTCTGAAATTCAAAGTCTCTTATCGGAAAATAACAGTAACGATTTTAGAAATTTTGAATATGGAAACCATAAACCTTATGTCATTATGGTTGTTGGAGTTAATGGTGTAGGTAAAACGACCACCATTGGGAAACTGGCACATAAACTTAAAACAGCGGGAAACAAAGTGGTATTAGGTGCAGCAGATACATTCCGAGCAGCGGCAGTAGATCAGCTGAAACTTTGGGCCGAGCGGGTAAATGTACGTATTGTAGCTCAGCCAATGGGTTCTGACCCCGCATCTGTTGCATTTGATACCATACAATCTGCAGTTGCCAATGGTGATGATGTAGCTATTATTGATACTGCCGGCCGCCTCCATAACAAAATTGCTCTAATGAATGAGCTAACTAAGATCAAACAGGTTATGCAGAAAATTGTGCCTGGAGCCCCCCATGAAATTCTCCTGGTTCTGGATGCATCCACCGGACAAAATGCCATTGAACAATGTAAGCAGTTTACACAGGCAACCGAAGTCAACGCATTAGCACTAACCAAATTAGACGGTACCGCAAAAGGTGGTGTCGTAATTGGGATATCTGATCAGTTTAAAATTCCGGTTAAATACATTGGTGTTGGTGAAGGAATAGATCATCTGCAATTATTTAATAAGAAAGAGTTTGTGGACTCGCTTTTTAAATAATCAGATAGGGTAAGCGATGAAGACTAAAATCAACACAATGGCCAATGAGGCTAAACCAAGGATCAATGTGATTACCCTGGGTTGTTCAAAAAATATTCATGATTCGGAAGTTTTAATGGGCCAGCTCAGAGCCAACCGGATGAATGTGATTCATGAAGCAGATACTCTTCGGCAGGATGACATTATTGTAATCAATACCTGCGGATTTATTGATAATGCCAAGCAAGAATCCATAGATACCATTCTGCAATACAGCGAATTAAAAGAACAGGGGAAAATTTCTAAGGTAATCGTTATCGGATGTCTTTCGGAGCGATACAAACCTGAATTGGAAGCAGAAATAAAAAACGTAGACTCTTATTTCGGGACGAATGACCTCCCGGATCTGCTGAGCTCCATAGGTGCAGATTATAAATATGAACTCATTGGTGAACGGTTGTTGACTACCCCTTCTCATTTTGCTTATTTTAAAATTGCTGAGGGATGTAACAGGCCCTGTTCTTTCTGTGCAATTCCACTCATGCGGGGTAAACATGTCTCTAAACCGATTGAAGACCTAGTGAAGGAGGCTAAATATTTGGCTAAAAACGGTACCAAAGAACTGATTTTAATTGCTCAGGATCTTACTTATTACGGACTTGATCTTTACAGTAAACGGAATCTGGCAGATCTGCTTCGTAAGCTATCGGATGTTGATGGCATTGAGTGGATCAGGCTTCAATATGCCTATCCTTCAGGTTTCCCCATGGATATTCTTGATGTAATGAATGAACGTTCAAACATCTGCAATTATCTGGATATGCCTCTCCAGCACATCAGCGACTCGATGCTAGGCTCCATGCGCCGTGGGATCACTCGCCAAAAGACTATAGATCTTGTCCATGCTATTCGAGATAAAGTACCTGATATTGCACTTCGTACCACCCTAATATGTGGGTACCCCGGCGAAACAGAAAAAGACTTTGAGGAGATGAAAGAATGGATTACCGAAACCCGATTCGACCGTCTGGGATGTTTCACCTATTCGCATGAAGAAAAAACCCATGCGTATGAATTCCATGATGATGTTCCGGAAAAGCTGAAACAAGACCGCGTGGAAACTATCATGGGGATACAACAGGAAATTTCATTTGATAAAAACCAAGATAAAGTTGGGCGTATCTATAAGGTACTAATTGACAAAAAGGAAGGGAATTATTTAATTGGTAGAACCGAATATGATTCACCGGAGGTAGATAATGAGGTTTTAATCGACTCGAGAATCAGCTATGCCAGTCCGGGAAGCTTTGTAAAAGTAAAAATCGACCGTGCTGAAGATTTCGATCTCTATGGTCAGATTGTCAAAATTTAGATGGACAAAGGGGAATTCATTAATTTCGCCTAATTTCGTTAACAATGAAGGCAACTTATATTGATTATCGTGAAACCTATAGCTTTTCAGACGGACTGATCCGATACCTGTGTAATGATCCGGAACTTATTTCTTTTCAATCATACCCTCCCAACCTTCAGGGCTTTCATGACTTACTGAAATCAAAAAAAAATAATTCGAACAGAGAAATTCTGGCAGAGGTTTTAAAAGAGCAATATGCTAAATTACCACAGCCTTGCCATGAGAAAGTCATCACAAACATCAACCTGCTCCTTCAAAAAAACACCTTTACCGTTTGTACAGGTCATCAGTTAAACATTTTTACAGGTCCTTTATATTTCATTTTTAAAATCGTAACGGCTATTAAGCTGGCTAAAGACCTGAAAACCAATTTCCCTGATAAAAATTTCGTGCCGGTTTATTGGATGGCGACGGAAGATCATGACTTCGCGGAAATCAATCATACCTTCATTTCTGGCAAGAAAATAAGCTGGGAATTGGAGGTTGCAGGCGCTACCGGCAGATTAGAAAACCGTGGAATAGAAAAAGCACTGCGTGAATATCTTGGCATCTTGGGGATTTCTGACTATGCTGATGAATTAAGAAAAATCATTATTTCTGCTTATACCGGTTCTAAAAATCTCGCAGATGCAAGCAGACAAATGGTCAATGCTCTTTTTGAAGCATATGGATTAGTAATTATTGACGCTGACGACTTCAGATTGAAAAAACAATTTGCAGGTATAATGGCCGAAGATATCCTAGGCCAACATAGTTTCAGGAACATTGTAAAAAGCAATAAAGAACTCGCAGAGATCGGTATTCAGGCTCAGGTTAATCCGAGAGAGATTAATTTTTTCTATCTGCTCAATGGATTAAGAGAACGAATTGTATTGGAAAATAACCTGTATCGGATTCTAAATACAGAAATTAGTTTCACGAGGACTGAATTGTTAAAAGAAATTAATGATTACCCTGATCGCTTTAGTCCTAATGTCATGATGCGCCCACTTTATGAGGAGGTAATTCTTCCAAACCTGGCTTATATTGGCGGCGGGGCAGAAATTATTTACTGGCTTCAGCTTAAGCAAAATTTCGATCATTACGGTGTTGATTTCCCGATACTGCTTCTCCGAAACTCGGCTCTTTTCGCATCTCAGAATCTGGAAACGAAATTAAGTCGCCTGGACCTAGGTATTCACGATATGTTCAAACACCCGGAGGCCTTGAAAAAAGAGTGGATATTGAGGCATACTAAACATAAACTAAACTTGCACAATGAATGGCAGGAGCTTAGTTCGATCTTTGAGAAGATTAAACTGCATGCTCATAAGATCGATCCAAGTTTAGGACCCAGTTCTGACGCAGTTAAAGCCCGTTTAAAAAAAGCAGTTAAAAATCTGGAGGCCAAATTAATTAAAGCCGAAAAAAAGAATTTCGGCGATGCGCTTTCGCAGATTGATGCCATTAAATCCAAACTTTTTCCTAATGGCGCCTTACAAGAACGGTCTGAGAACTTCGGGCTATTTTATGTCAAGTATGGTCAAAATTTTATCAAAACGCTCATTGAAAAGTTCAAGCCCCTTGATTTGAAATTTACAATTTTAGAAGATTAAGTCATTACATGAATTACCATTCCATTTCAGAAAGTAAACTTCGCCGGTTTACGAAAACTATTTTCCTAAAAATGGGATGTGCTGTAGAGCACGCAGAATTAGCAGCTGATGTGCTCATCAAAGCTGACCTTCGAGGGATTGACTCACATGGTGTAGCCAGGCTGAGCGGCTATGTTCGCCTATGGGAAAAAGGTCGGATTAATCCGGCTCCTAAAATTAAAATAGTTTATGAAACCCCAAGTACCGCCACCATTGATGGAGATGCCGGTTTGGGTCTTGTAGTAGCCCCTTTTGCAATGAAAGTGGCAATAGAAAAGGCTGAGAAATATGGATCCGGATGGATATCTGTCAAAAATTCAAACCATTTTGGAATAGCAGCTTATCATACCCTTATGGCAGTTGAAAAAGATATGATAGGCTTTGCTATGACCAATGCAAGTCCGCTGGTTGCACCTACCTTTTCTAAAGAGCGCATGCTTGGTACTAACCCAATGTGTTATGCCTTTCCTGCAGGCAAATACCCACCGGTGATTGTGGATATGGCAACTTCGGCAGCTGCAAACGGGAAATTAGAAATTGCTCAGCGCAGTGGTAAATCTAGCCCTGAGGGCTGGATTCAAGATGTTAATGGACAGCCATCAACCGACCCACATGAATTAAAAAAAGGTGGGGCATTACTGCCTCTGGGAAGTAACAGAGAGGGTGGTAGTCATAAGGGTTTTGGACTGAGTGCAACGGTAGATATATTATCATCTGTACTTTCGGGTGCGAATTACGGACCATGGGCACCACCGTTTGTGGCATTTATGGAACCTTCAGCCAATCCCGTTGGCAAGGGGTTAGGTCATTTTCTAGGTGCTATGCGGGTAGATGGATTCAGACCTGTTGACGACTTTAAAAATCATTTGGATAATTGGATTGAACGTTTCAGCAGTGCAAAACCAATTCACGAAGATCAAAAAGTAATCATTCCGGGAGAACCTGAGCTGATTGCAGAAAAAGATCGTAGAATCGATGGGATTCCACTTATTGAGGAGGTTTGCAACGATTTAAACAGCCTGGCAGATAAATTAGGAATCGACCGACTTCTTTAATAATAGAAGTCCATAAATTTTTCTTAATTATTAAGCAAATACTTCCTCTCGCGAAGACGCGAAGACGCAGATAGCTAGACCTTATATAAAATAGTCCAATTTAGATGGAATATTTGGCGTCCATGCGTGTTTGCGAGAGCTTTTTTCATTTTCTTTTCACTGCTGGCGCACGCGTGTCGCGTGTGCTTCTTTGTTCTGAAGGCTATTCACGCGCACTAGCCCCAAGCTGTCCGTCCAGATGAAAAACAGCTATAGGTATGATAAACCTTGCCGAAGGAGGTATCTTACGGCTTTCCGATTTTATA